>Ga0155510_124_pt1 | contig 98566 bp, 82 predicted proteins | sample RifCSPhighO2_12_FD_107167 | JGI IMG/M metagenome (GOLD analysis project Ga0155510, IMG submission 107167) | Candidatus Uhrbacteria bacterium RIFCSPHIGHO2_12_FULL_60_25
ATCGGCGCCGTCTTGATTCTCCTGGGTCTCCTCGCCCTTGTGACTCCTCTCACGCCGGGCTCGTGGTTGATCTTCGTGGGACTCGAACTCATCGGCATCCGGTTCATGTTCGACCCAAAAAACGGCTGGGGCAAATGGGCGACGAAATTCGGTTTGAGACCGCGGGCCACCCCTCGACTACCCTCGGGGCAGGCTCCCCACGGACCTAGTTCTTCAAATACTTCCCCACCGCCGCCCAGCTCGTCAGACCAACCAAGAGCATAAGTCCGCCGCCTTCAAGGATCGCAAGCTGTCCGCCGTTCCCGTAAAACGCCTCACGCAGCCCCGGGTCTCCCCCATCGTAGAGCGGACGGAGACCCGGCTCGATCCAGGCCACGCCGACGGCGACGATGCCGGCCGTGACCAAGAGCGCGATCGCGGCTAAGGCAAATCCCTGAAACACGAACGGCGTGCGCACGAACGTGGACGACGCGCCCACGAGCCGCATGATGCCGATCTCCTCGCGCTGCGTGTAGATGGCCACGCGGACTGTGTTGTAGACGATCAGGATGCCGATCAGGACGAACACGAGGATGAGCACGCTCCCCACGAGCCGCGCGCTATCCGCGAGCGATTGCACGCGCTCAATGGACGCTTTGTGGTCGTCGTACGACTTTGATTCGATCGCATCGGCGAACTGCGGATTTTTCAGCGTCTCGATGATGAACGGGTAGTCGGACGTGTTCTTGGCCGTGACGCGGATGGTCGCGCCGAGCGGGTTCGCGTCGAGTTCGGCGAGCGCGTCCAAAATCTCCTTGTCGTTCTTGTGGCGTTCCTTGAAGAGCTCGAGCGCCTTGTCTGGCGGGAGGAGCTCGACGGTATTTATTTGAGAAAGATCGCCCAGGAAAAATCGTGCCTGCTTCACGAGCGCCTCGTTCGCCGTGGGCTTGAAGAACACGGTGACGTCCACCTTGTCTTCCAGGATCGTGACCGCGCGCGTGAGGAGCGCGTTCACCCCGACCAGAACGTTCACGGACGCGAGCGCGAGAATCAAGACAAGGACGGTCGCCGCGCCCAACCACGCGTTCCGGATGATGTTCTGGAACGCCGCTTTAAGGACGCGGACGATAGTCGTGAACATAGCGCTAGCTTATCAGATATTTCCCGTGCGCCTGGTCCGATGCCACGCGTCCGTCCGCGAGCGTGATGACCCGTTTCCGGAGCGCATTCACGACCTCGCGGTTGTGGGTCACGAGCACGACCGTGGTGCCGAACGCGTTGATCTTCTGGAGCAAATCAATGATATCGCGCGCGTTCAACGTGTCGAGGTTACCCGTGGGTTCGTCGGCAAGGAGGATCTTCGGCCGGTGGACAAGGGAGCGCGCGATCACCACGCGCTGCTGTTCGCCACCCGAGAGCTGGCGCGGGTACCGAAACCCTTTTTCTTCGAGCCCGACGATGCGGAGGACTTGCGGTACGATGTCGTTGATCCGTTTCGTCGGCTCGCCGGCGACCTCGAGCGCAAAGGAGACGTTCTCAAATACAGTCTTCTTCGGCAGGAGCTTGAAATCCTGGAACACGACTCCGATCTGACGCCGCAAGACAGGGACTTCGCGTGACCGAATGTTCGTGATGTCCCATCCCCCGATCTCGATCGTCCCACGCGTCGGGCGTTCCTGGGCGATGAGAAGTTTCGCCAATGTCGTCTTCCCTGCCCCGCTCTGTCCCACGATCGACACGAATTCGCCCGGGAGAATCTCAAGGGTGATGTCCTTCAGTCCATGGACATCCGGCGGGTATGTTTTCGAGACGCGAGTGAGTTTGATCATTTCGGCAGTGTCGCGAGCAATTTCTTCCAATTCGGCGGAGGGAGTTCATCCCCCAGCTTCCACCGCGGGTCGCTCTGCGGGATCAGTTCGACCTTGACACGCATGAGTCCGCCGCGCGGATTCCCGATCCGCTTGAACGCGACCTTGTCCAGATCGATCACGCGGTCCGGATGCTTGTCGCGCTCCGGCCCCCAGTCGTTCACCGTGACGACGATAGAACGCGACGGAGCGTCTTCACGCGAGACGAGCAATCGTGTCCCCTTGGGCACGTCCGGCGACGCGGCGCACAGACACTTCTTGTATGCGTACCATGATGCGAGACCTTGTCGCATGATGCCGTTCGACCAGATGGGCGTGACCGTGACGGACGACGCTGCGCCGACCGTGCCCGTGATCGATTTTCCCGCAAATTTCGCATTGGTCGTCACGAATGTCGCGCTAGACGTAACCGCGTTCAGCTCGGCCCGCTCGCCGACTGACGGTGGCCGGAATGCCCTGATCGTGACGTGAAGACTCCCTTGGTCATTGACCGCATCCGTATCCGCAAACTCGACCCGCCATGAGGCTCCTGCGATCGTCTGCTCCGTTCCGGTCGTCGCGATGCCGGGCGAGACGCGCAAGACGGTCGGCGCCACGAGCGTCCCCGTGTCCCAAGAGACGTTGACGCGTCCGTCGTACAAATCGAGTGAGACGGGTCTGCCGACAAACCCGGAATCGAGCGTGAGTGATACGGGTTGGTCGGCCTCGGCCGCCTTGACGATGCCGGGACTCGACAGTAGAATTGCGACCGCAATAATAACATTACGCAAGCGCATGCCAGGCATGATACTGTACGCGCGCGCCAATTCACAACTGACGAAAAAGACAAGGGTCGTCACGACCATCCTTCGTCCGAAAGCGGGCCGTGCCCGCCGAAGCCCGAAGGGCGCAGGCGGGTATCGTATAGTGGTTATTATGAATGCTTCCCAAGCATTAGAGGCGGGTTCGATTCCCGCTACCCGCTCCAGGCCAGCTTAGCTCAGCGGTAGAGCAGTGCTTTCGTAAAGCAAAGGTCCCGGGTTCAAATCCCGGAGCTGGCTCCATATCAAAAGTCCCCGACGACGCCGGGGACTTTTGATATTTCGATAACTACTTCTTCATCATGTCCTTCCCCATGCAACATTTCTCGGCGCCCAACATGGCGAGGGCCGAGAGGCCGACGAGCACGTAGACCACGCGAACGATGACCGGCCACTGGCCGAGGATCGCTTCCACGAGATTGAACTGGAAGCCCCCGACAAGGCCCCAGTTGATCCCTCCGATGAGAACGAGAATCCACGCAATCTTATGGACCCCACACATTTTACCCATCATCATATGAATGACGATTAGGAATTAAGCCGGTATAGTGTACCATATTACGCCTATGGTGAACCTCGATACCTTGAACCGCGGCGAGCTCTACAACGAAATTGCCGAACTGGCGCGTAGCCAGGGCGTCGCGAACCAGGACATGTGGAACCAGTTGTGCGACGAAGTGATCGAAAGTCACTTTTCGATCGGTGAAATGGAACAAGATCAGGATTTTGAAGGATTGCGTGCCGCATTGCACGCCGCGTGGGAAGAATACCGGATCGAGTCCGCGCCTGAATCAGACGCGGCAGTCGCAGAAGACCCTGACGCGCCGCACGATTAGAACTTCACGTACCGGACCACGTCCGGACGTTGGACGCGTTCATCTAAATACGTTTCAAGCGCGTTCGGATCATTCCCGTGATCCGCGGCATACGACGGCGCGAGGAGACGCGTGAGGAGCGCCGGTCGGATGAGATGCGTCTTCAGGTCGTCGATCGTCCATCCAAAGTTTTCACGAAGAAGCGCTTCGAGGTCCTGCGTGGACGTGGCTCCGGCGCTGAACTCGTCGAACGCTGCTTTCATCTGCGCGTCCGTCACCGTGACCTTCCGTGCGAGCGCGAGATCTTCCAGCGCCGCCTCGCGCATGAGTCGCTCGATCACGTTCTTCCTGTCGTCGTCAACCATGGGACGGGTGAGGTTTTGGCCCTTCGCTTCCGGGGAAGACAAGTACGTTTCGATGGAACGTACGTCGCTCACGTACGTACGGTACAAAATCGTCCGGTCACCCATGCGCGCCGCAGGAATCGGGAGCGTGTTTGCGATTCGCGTGACGAGCGGACCGTCCCAGTGTTGATAATACACACCCCATAGGAAGACGGCGGACGCGCACGCAACAATAAAAAGCGTCGCGATGACGAGGATGGCGGGAAAGAACCATTTTGAGCGCATGAGAGGCATAGTCGCGATTAATTGTTTAGACGTTCGGGATGGAAGAAATACTCCCACCAGAGCTGCGGAAAGGGACGGTCAACCTCTGGCGTATCAGCGACCACATCGAGAGCGAGCGAACCCTGCCAGCTTGCGGTCGTGGCAAGGCCCGTCAGGACGACGACGTGTTCGCCGGGCTGGCGGAGTCCGAGACGAGTTCGCGCTTCGACCTCGAGGCGATCGGGAGACTGGAGCGCGTTCGCAAGCTCGCGGAGGCGCGCGTTCCGCCCTTCCAGTTCGTCCGCCTGCGACTCCAGCGCCTGGATTTCCCGATCCACCTTCCATCCGCGGTAGCTTTCACGCACGGTCGCGATGCCGACGACGAAGACCAACACGGCGCTGCCAACGAGCATAAGCGGCCAGCGCGAGTACGACATGAGCGAGCGCGGGAATTTCATGAAGTGTTGTCGAGAGGCTTCAACTTCTCATCCTCTCCGTCACCGAATAGCTTCTTGATCGCGATGTCACGATCGTCCTGTTTTAGCGTCCGGTCCAGTTTCGAGAGCTCCGCGTCATCGAGCGACTCGATGCGGCTCGCCACGCGCTTCAGGATGTCGTCGCGATGCGGGGTTGTAGCAGTTGTCTTGGTCAATGCCGGAGGTGTCGCGTCATGACGCAGGTCGTTCACGAGGTTGTGGACTTCTTGCGGACGCGGGATGAAAACGGCTTCGATCACGAGCGCGCCCGACGAGGTCTGCACTTTCAGGGCCCCCACGTTGAACAGCGCATTCACGATTCCGTTCTTCGACCACGACACGTCCTGGATGTCACTCAATTTGACCTCCGAAACGGTCCGCGAGAACAAACCTTTCTGATCCACATCCACGATGCGGAGATTCGTGACGATGAACACGTCGCCGTCCCACATGACGAACGAACGGACCGCGACGATCAAGCCGACCACGATGAGAACGGCAAACACGATGACCCCGGTCGGGCCGGTCTTGAAGAGCGGGAAGAGAAAGAAAAACGGCGCCACGATGAGGAGGAGTGCGAGTGCCAGACCGGGAACCAACGCCAGCGCGTGGCGTTTGGTCAATGCTTTGACCTTCTCGTCTTCTTTCAAGAGCAAAACGTGTTCGAGCTTGAACATGCAGCGTATGTTACATTATTTTTCAGCGTTTCGTCACTTCCAGAATCGCCTTCCGAGCTTCTTCCGCATCGCTCCACGGTATCTTCCTGCCGCCTGCGACGGCCATGACGGGCTCGCTCCCCTTCCCCGTGATGAGGACAACGTCTCCCGTCTTTGCCATCTTCATGGCGAGACGGATCGCGTCGCGACGATCGAGAATGCGGTAGAGGTCATGCCCGTCTTGTTTCCCGGCCTGGACCGCGCCGTCCGCGACGTGATTGATGATCTCCCACGGATCGTCGTCGTACGGATCTTCGTTCGTCACGATGACGACGCTTGCCTTCTCCCCGGCGATCCGACCCAAGACCGGTCGTCGCGACACGTCACGCCCGCCTCCGGTGGACCCGAGCACGTGAATGATGCGGCCGTGACGGTCCGCTGCCACAACCTCGTACAATTTCGTCACCGCGACAGGTTCAAACGCAAAATCAACGATAACAGTCCATGGCTGCCCCTCGTCGATCCGTTCGTATCGTCCTGGGAGACTGGACACGTCACCCAGCGCTCGCGCCGCGTCACGCAGTGAGACACCGAGCGCTTCCGCGGTCGCGAGCGCCGCAAGCGCATTCTCAACATTCGGCATCCCTGGCATTCGAAGCGCCACGGACACGCCGTCCACTTTGAACGTGACGTGGTCAGACGAAAGCATGATGTCCGACGCAACAAGTGTCCGGTTCCCCGTTCCCCGTTCCCGGTTCCCGATGCCATACCAGGCAACCTTATTAAACTTCCGAATCACAAAATCATTCGCATATTTGCTAGAAGCATTCAACACTTCCACGCGCGGCACCGTCTGCCCGTCCAAGACCTTCGGCGGAAGGAACGCCGCGTACTCGAACAGACGAATTTTCGCGCGTTTGTAGTTTTCAAACCCGCCGTGCGCTTCGATGTGTTCCGGCCACAAGTTCGTAAAGACGCACGCGTCGTACGCGATGTGTTCGTGCCGGTGCTGCATGATCCCCTGAGACGTGGTCTCGACCACGGCGTACCGACACCCGGCGTCTGCCATCTCGCGCAGGAGATGTTGGAGTTGGAAACGCCCGACCATGGTCATCTTCGTGGCGTTGGACCACGTGCGGTCCGCCACTTTGAAAAACGCCGTGGTGGTACACCCCGTTTTCGCGCCGGACGCTTCGAGCGCTTTTGCGACGAGGTACGCCGTCGTGGTCTTGCCGCTCGTGCCTGTCACGCCGATGACGATGAGCCGTCGGCTCGGGTGCCCGTACCACATCGCCGCGAGCCAGGACAGCGCGCGGTGGTACAGGTCGAAGACCGGGCGAGGGATGACCTTTCGTAAGAAATTCAGCAATACGTACATGCGATGGGAAGCTTAACGAAAGGAGCGTTGCGAGTCGAGACCTGTGCTAGCATATCTTCCAATGAACACTCGCATCGCAGAGACCCTGAATCTCTTGCCGCTCGCGCTTGCGCTCGTACTCGCAAAATACGTGAACGCACCGGCGACGGTAATCGTGTTTCTGTCGCTCTTCGCGGTCCTGGCACAGGGCTACCTCATTGGTCATCGATGGGTCGCAGACCCCTTCGGCTCCGCTCAGGGCAGGCTCCGACCGCAGACCGCGTTCCTCTGGGGTTCGCTCGGCTCGCTCGCGCTCCTCATGCTCATCCGCGGCGCGTGGTTCTATACAGGACTCAAACTCGACTCTTGGGGTGACGCGTGGACGACGGCCATTATGCTCGGTCTCGGTTGCCTCTGGATCCTCCTCGACCCCCGCGAAATTTCTCCTTTGAAATCCACGGACCACCCCTCGACTTCGCTCGGGGCAGGTTCCCCACGGACCATCCGCGACCGCATCTTCATCCTCACATCACTCGCCCTCTCCCTCACCGGCCTCCTCCTCATCGCCTTGGTCGCACTCAACCACGGCACAACCGCCTCCATCCGCACCCCCTGGCCGCTCATGCCCGGATGGACGCTCCCGCTCGTGGGCCTGCTCTGGATTCTCGCGCTCGCGACTGCGTGGCGAGTAAAATCCACGCTCCTCGCCACGGTTCAGACGGCGTGCGCGATCGGTGGAACGCTCGTGATCGCTCCCATGCTCTACCGAATCGGGTACGGCTTTGACGGATTCCTGCACATCGCGGGAGAAAAAGTCCTGCTCGCCACAGGGACGCTCGTCCCGACGCCGCCCTATTACATGGGCCAGTACGTGTTCGTGACCTGGCTCGCGCGTTTAATGGACTTGGACGTGGCGCTCATTGATCGCTGGCTCGTTCCCGTGCTCGCCGCCGTCCTGATCCCCGCCGCGCTCGCACTCGTCGCAGGCCGCACGCGCGCGACGACGCTCATCGCGCTCATCATCATGCCCCTCGGCGCCTTTGTTGCAACGACGCCCCACGGCTTCGCCACCGTCCTCGCCATCACCGCCATCCTCCTTACGATCGGGACGACGGGACGACGGGACGACGGGACGACGGGGTCGGATCCTGTCCGTCCTGTCGTCCTGTCCGTCCTGTTCGCTTCCTGGTCCGCCCTCACCCACCCGCTCGTCGGCCTGCCCGTCCTGTTCGCGACGCTCATGGCAATCACGTACTCCCGCGCTCGACCCATAAGCTGGATATTTGGCGTTCTCACAGGCGTCTCGGTCCCCTTGGTCTTTGGCCTCGCATCGGGTCTCGGGACGAGCGCAGGGGTCAATTTCGACCTCACACGCGTCTTAGACCCGAATGCCTGGAAAGACGTCGTTTTGGGCCTTCTTCCCTGGGTTGGGAACCGCTACGCCATCTGGCCGGAAGCCTCCGTCTGGATCGAACAACTCCTCCCCTGGATCACCGTCCTCTTCGCCGCCCTCGCGATTTGGAGACACCGTCCCTCGACTCCGCTCGGGACAGGCTCCCCACGGACCACTGACCCTAAAGCCTCCACGCCCCCGTGGTTGCTCTCCGCCGCCTCCGTCGCCCTCGCCGCCATTATTCTCCGCCTCGCTGGCGACTTTGGATTTCTCATTGACTATGAACGCGGCAACTACGCCGATCGGCTCTGGATGGTGGCGTGGCTGCTCCTTCTCCCGCTTGCCGTCCCCGAACTGGGACGCAGACTCGAGGACGCGCGGCGCGGCGCGTTCGTGAGCGTCGTCGGACTTCTGGTCGCGCTTGGACTTTTGGGCGCAGGCGCATCGTACGCCGCGCTCCCACGCCACGACGCCGTCACGCCGAGCCGCGGCTGGAGCGTGGGCCAGGCGGACGTTGATGCAGTAAAGCTCATTGACGAAGACAGCGGCGGCCGCAAGTACACGGTGCTCGCGAACCAGAGCGTGAGCGCGGCCGCGGTCCGCACGTTCGGCTTCAAACGCTACAACGGCGACGTCTTCTTCTATCCGATCCCGACCGGCGGCGCGCTCTACCAGCTCTACCTGCGCGCGAGCTACGAAGACCCGTCTCGCGAAGTCATGCGCGACGCCGGCCGCCTCGGTGATTCGGACATCGTCTACTTCGTGTTGAACGACTACTGGTGGAAAGACGACGTGATCGGCGAACTCGCCGAAACGTCCGCCGACCGCGTGTTCGTGGTGCAAGACGGCAAGGTGCGGGTGTACAAGTATGATCTGACTCAACCTGACAAGAAACCGAAGAGTGATGAAAAGTAAGACTCTGTATCATGACGTTTGGCGCGTTCCTGCATCGCGCGTGAGAGGCGTGTCCAGCGCAACTCATCAGACAAAACTTCGCGGATCGCATCCGCGATTTTTTGTGCATCTACATCTACGACCGGGCACCCCGTCCCTTCAAGCGTCTCCTTCGTGCCGCCTGTATCGGTTGCAACGACAGGCGTCCCCTCGGCCATGGCTTCGACGATGATGGTCTGTTGATTCTCCAGGATGCGCGACGGCGCAACGAGCAGGTCCGCATCGGCGATGACGCGACGCGTCTCCTCCGGTGACAAGCGACCGCGCATCGCAAGACGGGCGTCTCCGGTCGCAGACATCGGCCCGTCGCCCACGACGATTGCGCGACTGACGACCGACGCGTCGAGACGTGTCAGCGCGTCGAGAAACACATCAAACCCCTTGTCGCGCGACAAGCGGCCGACGTATGCAATCGTGGCAGGACGATGTACCTGACGTTCGCGCGGCACGGGCATTGTAACCGGGTTCGGTATCACGATCCCCGTACGGGCGGACTGCGTCCGCCCCAACCTCTGTGCCTCAACGTCTCGGGGCGCACGCAGTGCGCCCCTACCCAACCACCCGTGGCGTTGATGCCAATCCAATAGCCACTGCGTCGGACTGACGATAACGTCCGGCTCCCCGAACCACGGACCACGGACCACGGACCAAAATTTTCTCCAAAGACTTGCCCAAACCGTCCCCGCCCACGCCACCGTCTCCTGCCCCGACGGGTCGGTGAGCTGGATGTCGTGCAGCGTGTGGATCCAGCGCACGCCGCGCGACTGGACGGCACGCGCCGTTCCAAGACCGCAACCGGTGAGATTGTGCGTCAGGAGGACGTCCGGTTTCCACGCGCTGATGCGTTCGACTATGTCGCGCCGTGGTCGCAGATCGTGAAAGAGATGAAACGCGAGTCGTCGGAGCCGCGACATGTGACCGAGTCGTCCAAACTCCGACGGGAATCGTTCCACTTCAACGCCATACACGGATGACCCTGTCGTCCTGTCGTCCTGTCGTCCTGTGGCCCAGACGCGCACTTCATGCCCGAACACGCCGAACCCATCAGCCTGCATATAAGCGACGCGTTCCGCACCCCCGCGGCCGTCCGGCGGGAACGAGTTCGTCAGGATGGCGATGCGCATACCTCGCGATAGACGTTCATGAGACGATCCACGTGCCTGTTCCAATCGAATCGCGTCACGGCCTGTTCGCGTGCCGCGCGCCCATACGCGGCCCGAAGACCGTCATTCGACAATAATTCTTTCAAACCGCCGGCAAGCGCGACCGCGCTCTCCGGTGGAACGAGAATACCGGTCGTCCGGTCGAGCACGACCGTGCGCACACCGGGCAGGTTGGACGCGACGACTGGCACGCCGCACGCCTGCGCTTCCACGGCCGCGATGCCAAACGCCTCGGCCGCACTCGTGGACGGAAACGCAAACACATCCATGCTCCGGTACGCGTCACGCAATTGTTCGCCCGTAAGTCTTCCCGTGAAGTGACAGCGGTCCGCGATCCCTAGATCGCGCGCCTGCGCCTGATAAATAAGACGCTGCGGGCCCTGACCGACAAAGAGACCATGGACGTCTGCCGGCAGCAGCGTCATCGCCTTCAACAAGACGGGAAGACCCTTAAACGCATGCGCCTTATCCATCCCCCCGACGAATCCAACGATTCGGGAACCGGGAACCGGGAACCGGGAACCGTCTCCGGGAGAAAAGAAATCATGGTCCACCCCAAACGGCATCTCAATCACCCGCTCCGGGTGCGCCTTCTTAAAACCACGGAGCGACGAGTGATCCGCGTAGTCGAGACTTGAAACGAAAATCTTCCGCGCCGCGCGAAATATCGCCGGTTGTGCAATCACGCGGTACGTATCGAACGCAATGCCAGAAAGACCTTTCGCCGTGGCGTCCATGTGAAACGTCATGACGAGCGGCTTCTTCCGCATGAGACACGACTGCGCAACGCCTTCAGCCGTTCCGAAAAACGGATAATGCAAATGCACCACGTCTGCGCCACGAATCTTCGACTCGATCCCTGCGAGAATCCCTGCATTCCCGAAACGAATCGGCGCGGGAAGACGCGTCACCCACTCCGGGTCCGGTTCCACGAGTTTGCGCCGCAATTTCCGCGACACGAGCGTCGCGTCCACGCCGCGGCCTCGCAGCCGTTTCACCATGTCGCTCGCCGCCTGTCCGATCCCTCCGGTCTCGGGCGGAGCGACGCAGCTGATGTGGATGACTTTCATAGCATGCACGACCCCCGTGTACGGGCGCGAGCCTGCCCCGAGCGTAGCCGAGGGGTGCGCCCCGTCGTTGTGCCTATGCGCTCGGGGCGCACGCAGTGCGCCCGTACGGGGACGCGAATGATCGCCATCACATTTACCATACAACGATAAATTTCAGCACTGCGAAATACGTCTCCATCAACGGATTCGCGACCTTCCGCATGAACGGACTCTCCACGTCCTGATACGCGATTGCAGACACGAACCGTTTTAAGATCTCGCGGTCCGAGCGTTTACGCAGGCTCCGCGTCTTGCGTCTCGTCGAGACAATGTAGCGCCACGTGGACGGCTTGAAGAACCAGGCCGTGGCGCGGCCCTTCTCCTTGATCCAGCCGCCCTTGATCGCAAAGAGCCACGTGGCGATTTCAATCACGAACATCGCGGGCAACGTCAGAATGATTGTCCCGAGGCGATAATTCATCAGAAAGACGGCCCAGCGGTTTCGCTCCATCCAGTACCACTTCTTCACCGAGCGTGAAAATTCGTAGCGGTGACGCAGGGTGCTCTTGGGCGCGAGCAGGTTGTCGTGCCCCGCGATCATCATGCGCCAGCCCAGATCCAGGTCTTCGTGGTACGCGAAAAGCGTCTCGTCGAGCAGGCCGACCTCGCGGAGGACCGAGTTGCGATAGAGGACGCCGGCACCGGACGCGTACGCGATCGGTTGGACGTCTCCCGGCGCTTCTGACACGGGTTGTTTGTACCCACGGCAGTAGCCGAACGCGGCGAAGTGGATGTCGTTCCCCGTGGAGTTGATCGTTGTCGGATCCTGCATGAGCACGAGGAGCGACTGGACAGAGCCCGCGTTCGGATGCGCTTCCGCGACCGCGACCGCTTCGCGCAGCGACCCCTCTTCAAATGCCGCGTCGTGATTCAGAAGATAGCAGTAATCGGCCGTGGACGTCCGCATGACCAGATTGTTCCCTGCCGCGAAGCCCGTGTTCGACCCGGGTTCGTGCAACACGACCTTCGGCAGGTTTTCAGGAGGATTTGCGAGCACGGACTTCACGTAGTCCGCCGACCCGTCGGACGACGCGTTGTCCACGATGTGGACCGTGAAGGCGTCGCGCGGGTAGTCCACGACGCACAACCCGCGCACGAGCTCTTCCAAATATGGCCGTGCGTTCCACGTGACCACGATGACGTCGACCACGGGAACCGGGAACCGGAAACCGGAAACCGGAAAATTGGAACAGGGTGGTGTTCCCCGTTCCCCGTTCCCGGTTCCCGGTTCCCGGTTCCCGGTTCCCTGTTCCCGGTCATTCATGTTTCTGTTCCGGAAGTTCTTTGAGCGCGTCCTTCCTCACCACGTCTGTCAAACGACGCTCAACGCGATCAAGCGTCAAAAAAATCTTGAACACGAGGAAGAAAAGCGTGACGACCGACGCGTACAACACGAAGTCCACGCCGCGGCCAACGCCGAAGAAGTTCGCCACCGTCGTGGTGGTCTGCGGAAGGAGGATGATGACGCCAGCGATCACCCAGAGCACGCTCCAGCCGAGCGCCTCGCGCCACGAGATGACACCCTGCGTGGCACGACGCCAGGTGACGTAGAGCGCTAATACGAGGCTTGAAATTAATACAATCTGTATGAGCATATTCATCTTCCTCCAATAAGCAGTTGCCAGACAATTTTCAATGCATCTGCTGATCTTTGTCCTTTCGCGAGCGACTCGGACGTATAGCGGACGCGGATCGGGACTTCGAGCCAGCGCAGGCGCGATCGCGTCACGAGTCGAAGAATTTCCGAGCAGTGCGCCATGCGGTCCTGCCGGAAGTCGACGAGAAGCGCCGCCTCGCGCGTCATCGCGCGCATCCCGCTCTGCGGATCGGTCACGCGGCGAGGAATTCCCATCACGAGCGAGTTGAACGATCGCGCGGCCCGGAGCAAAACACGGCGCGACCACGGCATGTCGCTCGGCAGGAGACCGAGGAAGCGGGAGCCGAAGACGACGTCCGTCTTCCCCTCTTTGATCGGCTGGATGATGGACGGGATGAGCGAAGGGTCATGCTGTCCGTCCGCGTCCACGTGGACGATCACGTCCGCGCCAAGACGCAATGCCGCGTCCGTCCCGGTCCGGAGCGCCGCTCCCTGCCCGCGATTGATCGCGTGACGGATGATCGTCGCGCCGGACTCGCGCGCGACCCCGGCGGTCTCGTCCGTTGACCCGTCGTCAACCACGATCACGCCGTCCACGAACGGCCGAACGCCAAAAAGCGTTCCGCCAATGCGCGAAGCCTCGTTATAGGCCGGAATGACCGCGTAGACCTTCATTGCAGGCTACGTTACGGGAAAACTCATTACATGTCATCCCGACCGAGGCGCGTTCGACGCGCCGAGTGGAGGGACCCCTTTTCCGTACAAGCTGCGAGGCCATCAAACCTGAATATTTTTTACGGGAAAGGGGTCCCTCGACTCCGGGCCGTCTGACGGCCCTCCGCTCAGGATGACTCTTTAAAAGTTACTTCGCTCGGGACACGAAAGTGCTACACTCCCTCCACTATGCCGAACCACAAGCCTTACGCCTCGCTCGCCAAGCTCCCCACCTGCGCCATCATGGATCATATGCTCATCCAGCGCGTCGAGCATCCGGAAAAGGCGAAGCAGCTCGACGCGAAGATCAGAAAGACGTTCGAAAAGACGGTGGCTATCATGGTGCTCGACATGAGCGGCTTCTCGCGGCTCGTGCAGCGCTACGGCATCATCCACTACCTCGCGATGATCAGACGTATGCGACGGGTGGTCGCGCCGGCCATCGCGCGGAATCACGGCGTGGTGATCAAATTCGAGGCGGACAATTGCTTCGCCGTGTTCCCGAAAGCGGATGATGCGGTGCAGGCCAGCCGCGAGATCAAGCATGACCTGGACGTGGCGAACCTCGCGACGCCGGACGAGAGCGATATCTACGTGTGCATGGGGATTGGCTATGGACCGACACTGCTCGCGTGCGACGACATGTATGGGAACGAAATGAACCTGGCGTCGAAACTCGGCGAGGATGTGGCGGAGAAAGGCGAAGTGTTCCTCACGGAAGCGGCGAAGAAAGCGTGCAAGAAAAAACACGACCTCGCTCTCGTCCCCCTCACCATCAGCGGCGTGACGATGAAGGCGTACAAACTGCGATTCACTCCTTCGGCTTGAACGCACCCAACAGTTTCTTGTTCGCGATCGTGTAATCAATCGCCTTTTTCAGACCGTCATCAATTGAAACAAGCGGCAGCCACGACAGTTTTTCTTTTGCCTTCTGGATCGAGGGAAGACCCAGCTGCGTCATGAAGAGGAGCGGCGGCTGGAAGGAGATGGTGGATTTTGACCCTGTCATTTCAAGGATGCGCTGTGCCACTTCCACGAGCGGCATGTCCAGGTCCGATCCCAGGTTCACGGGCCCGATGTCGGCCGGTGCCTTCATGAGTTTCACGAGACCGTCCACCACGTCGTCCACGTAGACGAGCGACGTGCGGAACGTTTCGTCGCCGAAAATCTGGAGCGGCTTGCCGTCGAGTGCGTTCAGGATGAAGTCCGGAATCATGTGGCCGTCGAAGAGCGGCGTGCGCGGCCCGTACGTGCGGAAGATGCGCGCCACCTTCGTTTCGAGCTTGTGCACCTGGCCGTAGGTCGCCACGACGGTTTCCGCGAACCGCTTGCCTTCGTCGTAACACGCGCGGGGCGACAACGTATTCGCCGTCCCCCACTCATCCTCCTGGAACGGCCGTCCGTCCGTAGGGCGCGGGCCGTAGACCACGGACGACCCGGTGAACAGGACTTTTGAGTTGTACTTCACGGCCGCGTCCATCACGTTCTTCGTGCCAATGGACATCGTGTAGAGCGTCTGCATCTTGTACTGGTCGAACTTCTTCGGGCTCGTGGGCGCGGCGAGGTGGTAGATCTCCTGGATCCCCTGGAACTTCAGCTTGAAGCGCGCGAGCTCCGGGAAGCTCTCGAGGTCGAACGGCACGTTGATGTCGTGCCGGATGAACTCGAAGTCGGGGTTCTTGAGCAGGAGATCAATGTTCGCCTCGGACGAGGTCACGAAGTTGTCGATGCAGATCACCCGCGACTCCTTGAGCAATCGTTCGCACAGGTGGGACCCAATAAACCCCGCTCCACCTGTTACCAAAATATTCTTTTTATCAAAAACAACTTTGTCGGGCATAGGATCCTAGTATAGCGCGCGACGGACGATGACGCTACGCCGCGTCATGCCTCGGATGGAACGTGTACAACCGATGCGTGAAATAGCTAACGCCGGCCACGAGGAACGCGGAACCCACGAGGACGATGAAGTCGTAAATCTTCAACACTTCGTGCCCGATGTAAAACAACGTCCCTGTCAATGCGGACCCTGCGACGACCACGCCGATGTATCTGGCGACCATGCGTGCATTGAATCCGCGCGCCTTGAACGTCCACGTCCGGTGCATGGTGAAGTTGTACACGGCCGAGATCGTCACGGCGATCACGGATTCGAACGTTCGGTTCCCTTCCGTCCACAGAACGCGTGAGAGGAGTGCGTATACACCGGCATTGATTCCGAGCGATGTTCCCCCGACGACCCCGAACTTAAACAAATTCCACACCTCACTCCAAAGGAATTCCCACGTCACGTTTTTCTCTTTGAGAAATCTTCGAATCATGGCGGAGAGTGTAGCAGGAAGACGTCTAACGCGGCCACTCGTCGTAGATGCGGAGGTTGGCGTCACCGGACGAACGCCCGGACGACGTCACGGGCTTGGCCGCTTCCAGGTCCTTGAACGTGATGGCGGACCACCCGGTGGCGCCGAGTCGCGCGACGTCAAGGACACGGCTCCCGAGCGGCCCGCTCACCACGAGCGACGCCGGCCGTGACGGAGACGCAGGGAGCCGCGCGAGCGACCAGCGTCCGCGCGCGGACGTGCCGAACGGGAACGCGGAGACGAGCCGCCGTCCCTTCACGTCCGTCACCATGAGGTGCCCTCCCCCGCCGCGAGGGGCGAACGCGGCGGCGCCGGAGACGGACAAGAGATCGAGTCCCGTGCGATATGCGTTTCCGTACGGTCTGAACAGCGTAGCCGTCCCGTCATGCAGAACGCCCCATGCGCGCCCGCCGCTCTGATCGGCGATGACGACGCCTCCTGTAACCGCCGTGATGAGCGCGCCGTTCACCAGGTCACGGACAATGGTTGACCGACGACGCTCGCGGCCGTCCAGTGTGTAGACCACATACGTCAGCTCGCGGCCGGACGCAGGGACGACGACGATTTCGGGACTCCCGTCCGCATCAGTGTCTGAAAAGACGGCGCGCGCCCCGCGTCGATCCGTGGCGCCGTACGGCTGGAGTTCAAGCACGCTCGTTCCGCTCGAGATGCGAACGCGCGTGGGCCGCCCGGGCACGGTCGCGCCGACGGCATACGTCGCAACCGTACTCGTGGACACGTCCGCGAGTGCGAGCGCCGCATCGATCCGGCCCTGACCGAGCTTCCCCTGGTACGCGGCAAGCTGCATTCCTTCGATGGGAATCGCGGTCGACATGATTCGCGCCTTGAGTTCATCCGCCCGCCAAAGCGGATGGACGGACTTCAGGAGCGCGGCCGTGCCAGCAACGAGCGGCGCGGCGAGTGACGTGCCGCTGAAGTCGCCTTCGTACCCGATACGGGCCGCTGATGACGTCGACGTGAGCGAGACGGGTCGCGCACCGAACAAGTCGTACGACGGCGCGAGCACGTTTACGCACGAACCGTAGTTCGAGTAGAGGGCCTTCTGGTCGAGCGTGTCCGTCCCGCCCACGGCGATGACTCCGTACGACGGATCCCGGCTCAAACAGGCGGGGTAGACGCGTAGGACGTCGAGATCAATCCCCAGCGGGTCTTCCGGAGCGTTGCCGGTTGCGGCGACGGTGAGTACGCCTTTCGACCTTGCGAATGCGAGCGCATCGGAGAGGTCGGCGGAATCCGTATATCCTTCGAGACTCAAGTTGATGATGTGCGCGCCGTTCTCCACGGCGTACCGGATGCCTTCCGCCACGTCGGACGACGACCCGCCGCCGGTTTCATCCAACGCCACGACCGGCATGATCTTCACGCGCCAGTTCACGCCCGTGACCCCGATGCCGTTATTCCCGCGCGCGCCGATGAGCGACGCCACGAGCGTGCCGTGGACGTATCCCGCTTCCGTTGATCCGTCTTCTTTCGGCCGGACGTCGCCGGTCTTCGTCAAAAAATTCCATCCGTGCACGTCGTCCGCGAACCCGTTCCGATCATCGTCGACGCTGTTCCCAGGAATCTCGCGCGTGTTCGTCCAGATGTTTTCGCGCAGATCTTCGTGGTCGATCGCGACGCCCGTATCAATCACCGCGACCACGACCTGATCCGACCCGGTCGTTTTCTCCCACGCGGCCTCCGCCCCGATCTGACGCAGGTACCACTGCTTCGTATAGAGCGGGTCGTTCGGCACGCGTGCCTGGGCGACTGGAACAACGGCTCCGAAGAAGAGCGCGATCATCACCAAAACGCTTCGATGTTTCAGACCGCCATAGTCTAGCATAAAAATTTCTAATTTCTAATTTCTATAATAGAGTTTAGAAATTAGTCATTAGAAATTAGAAATTCAACGCATCCTGACTCTTGCCAACATCGTCGCGTCCCCGTACCCTGCTCCCGCATGTATAAGACCGCGTTGAACCTGAAACGACTTCTCTTGATCGGCGGAGACGTACTCGCGTTGCAAGCGTCGCTCCTTGCGACCCTCTGGCTTCGGTACGGCAAATTCGAAACGCTCGTCTGGCAGCAGCACCGCGTTCCGTTCTTCTACGTCACGGGTCTCTGGGTCGTGGGACTGTTCGTGGCCGGACTCTATGACCTGTCGAAAGCTCGAAACGGCCTCGCGTTTTTCCGCCTGTTCCTCGAAGGCATGATCGTGAACCTGCTCGTGGCGTTCGCGTTCTTCTATCTCATCCCCGTGTTCGGCATCGAGCCGCGCACGAACCTGCTCCTCTACTTCGCCATCTCGCTCCTCTTCGTGTACGTGTGGCGCCTGCTCTATAACCGGTACGTCTCCCGCGGACTCTTCCGGAACCGCCTGCTCTTCATCGGCTCGTCCGAAGACGCCCTCGTGATCTGTGAGATGCTGAAAAACCGGCCGCTCGGCTTCCAGGTGTGCGCCGTGATCCACACGACGCCGCGCGCGTCGTACGCCGCTGACGGGCTTCGGTGGGACGATCGTCTGTCCGCGCTTGAGGACATGCTTGCCAGGGAACGGATCAGTTCCATCGTCCTGGGTCACAGTCTGGAGGCGCTCCCGGAGCTCCGTGACGCCCTGTACCGGACGCTGTTCACGTCGACGGCGATCATCGACCGCAAGGAACTCGAAGAGACGCTGACCGGCCGCGTGCCTGTGGCGAGCGTCACGAAGGCGTGGTTTTTGGAAAACCTCCGCGAGTCGGAAAAGACCTGGTACGAGGCCGTGAAGCGCGCAATCGACGTGCTGCTCGCCATCCCGTTCGGACTCGTGACGCTCGCGATCACGCCGCTCGTCGCGCTTGCCATCAAACTTTCGTCGCGCGGACCCGTATTCTATTCCCAGGTTCGCGTTGGGAAGGGCGGACAGCTCATCCGGATCTGGAAATTCCGCACCATGCATGCGGACGCGGAAAAGGACGGTCCGACGTTTACGGCGTCCGCAAAGACGGACGCGCGCCTGTTCTGGACCGGGCGGATCATGCGTCAGTTGCGAATCGACGAACTGCCACAGGTGTGGAACGTCTTGAAGGGCGACTTGTCGTTCATCGGGCCCCGTCCGGAGCGCCCGGAATTCGTGGGGTCGCTCGTGGAACGCATGCCGTACTACGCGCTCCGTCATCTCACGCGACCCGGCTTGACCGGGTGGGCGCAGATCCAGTTATTGACTCCCACGACGAGCCTGGAGGACAACCTGAAGAAACTCCAGTACGACCTGTACTACATCAAGCACCGGTCGCTCATCCTCGACCTCGCGATCCTGCTCAAAACCATCGGGATTGTGCTTCGGAGGCAAGGGACGTAGAGGCATGGCGCGACATGCCCCTACATCGGCTCAATCCCCCATTCTTTCAATAACGACCGCAGACCCTCGTCAAAACGGATGCGCGGCTCCCACCCGAGGAGCTCTTTTGTTAATGAAATATCCGCGAGCGAGTCGCGTGCTTCACCTTTACGCGCATCCTGTCGCGTGACGGGTCCGCCGAAGAATCCGGCGATCTTGTTGATGGAATGGCGTTCGCCGGAACCGACGTTCAGCACCTCCCCCTTCCCGACGTTGGGCGACGTCATGGCACGAACGTTGGCGTCTACCACGTCCGACACGTGCGTGAGGTCGCGCGTTTGTCCCCCATCGCCGTGGATGGTGAGCGGTTGACCGGCGAGTTTCTGATTCTTGAAGACGGAAATGACCGTCACGTACGCGCCCTCGTCGGCCATCCCCGACCCGTAGACGTTGAAGTAACGCAGCGAGACCGTCTCAAGTCCGTAAAAGAACGAGAAGTGTCGGCAAAAGACCTCGCCCACCTGCTTGTGGAGCGCGTATGGATTCAGCGGGTTCACGGGCATGTCCGGCCGGAGCGGCAGTTCCGGCTGTGCGCCGTAGGCGGAGGACGACGCGGAGTAGACCACGCGTTTCACGCCCGCGTCGCGCGCGGCCACGAGGACATTCAGCGTGCCGAAGATATTCGCCTGCGCCGCTTCAATGGGATGTTCGATGGAAAATGGGATGCGCGGGAGGGCGCCCACGTGGAACACGCCGTCCACGCCTGCGAAATGCGGCTTGATCTCGTGGAGCTTCGTGAAGTCGGCCTGGATGAATTCCGCGGCTTCGGGCACGCGCTCACGCCTGCCCGTGGACAAGTTGTCGATAATGCGGACGCGGTGGCCGTCCGCAATCAGCCGTTTCGCGAGATGCGATCCGATAAATCCGGCACCTCCGGTGACGAGGTAGGTTGCCATAGCGAGATTAGAGCCTACTCGCGGGCGCCGGATCTGTCGAGGGAACGGGACGCGCGGTCACGATCATCATGTCGCGCGGGTTGATGCGGACGGACAGGCGTTGCAGGAGCGGCCGTTCGGTGAGCCGTTTCAACCACTTCCATTCGAACCCGAGCCACCCCATGATGAAGTGGATCACGTAGGCGATCGTAAAATCCTTGCCGCGCCACTCGACGGAAACGAACTCAAACCCAGAGTCCGCCAGGCACGCCTTCATGCTCTGGAGCGAGAAGTAATGGATGTGCTGCGGAGGCGCCAAGAGCGTCCACCATCGGCCCGTGATGCGCGCGAACCAGGAGTCGCTCTGGGGCGTTGCAAACATGATGAGCCCGTCTGATGACATGATGCGTCGTATCACGCGGAAGAACTCGAACGGATCGCGCAGGTGCTCCACCACATCCCAAAGCGTGATCGCATCCACGCCCCGGAACCGCTCGGCGTTCGCTTCGAGCGTCCCCTGCGCCACGTCCAACCCGCGCGCCCTCATGACCGTGGCCGCGTGCTCGGACAGTTCCACGCCGGACGCCTTCCAACCGCGTTCCTCTGTCATGCGCATGAAAAAACCCGTAGCCGCGCCCACATCGAGCAACCAACCCTTGGACGGTTTCCGCGCTTCGATGCGCTCGAGGAAATACGTGAAATCCGTTGCCACGCTCTGCTTGTCGCGATCGTAGTTCACGTACCCGTGCTTGGACGTATCGCCCTGGAAATACCCTTTGTCGTAGAACGCGATCAGCTCCGCCTCGGTCGGGATCGGGTGGATCCACAGGTGCTTGCACGTCCCGCACCGGTACAGCGACCAACGGTCTTTCGTGAACGCGAAACGGCCCGTGTGTCCGCTCTTCCCGGACGGACATGCGAGCTCGTTCGGACGCGATGCTACGGCTTCTTCCATACGGAAACGTTATTGCCAACATGTTCTTCGACGTACCCGGCCGGCAACTGCCAGAACGCACTCTGCGGATCCGGAATGATGACCCACGGACAGAACGCGCGGAAGGCGTACTTGTCCAACGTATGACGATTGATCGCCGCTTCGACGCGCTTCCAGTTCGCGTCGATCACGGCCTGACGGCACCCGATGAGTTCATTCGCCCGAGCCTGGTCGAACCCCATGCGTCGCAACACGTCCGCATAGAACGCATTGTGCGAATACTTGCTCCCTTCGGCGCACGGGATCGTTCGGTAGTGACCCGTGTAGAACCGGAAGAACCAGAGTTCGCCTGACGACGTGACGCTGTATGCGCCCACCAGCGTCTCCAGATCGCGAATGACCTGCTCGCTTGAGTCGGGGTACGACAACGTGGGTTCAGCCGGATTCACGCGGCGTCCCGTATGGGCGGCGTAGAACGACGCGGATCCGGGATCGGCGCACATCATGTCTCCGGGCGGGACGTGAGACCTGATCCAGTCCACGACCGGGACGTTCACCATGACCTCCGGGACCTTGGGAAAGTCCCGCAGGATGACGGGGATGCTTGCTCCGACCCCGATGGCTGCCATGGGCAGCGTGATGAGGATCGTGACGACGGTCGTGTTCAGATGTGACGAGGTATGTCTCGACCGCCAGACCACGAGCCAGGCCGCCACGGCGAGCGCGAACCAGTGCGTCAGGTGGATCACGTACGAGTCGAACTTCCAGATATTCGATCGAAGCGGCTGCTGGAGCACGTAGACGAAGAACAACGTGGCGCCCGCGGCGACGACAAGCGGAAGTTGTTTGATGAGTGCATTTCCCAGTCCCCGTTTCCCAGTCCCCGTTTCCCAGTCCCCAGTCCCCAGACCCCAGACCGTGGCGAGCGAAAGCCATGCGAGCACGGCCACGGGCGCGATGAAGTGGTCGCTGTAGATATGGATGCCGGTGAACGGCGTGTTGAACCACAGGAAGAACAGGACGATCCATCCCCATGCCGCGAACGTGAGTCGATCGCGTGCGGCTGGCGACGCGGCGCGGCGCGCCAGTGCGAACAGGAACGCGATCCATGCGAGCATGGCAAGCACCGTGTTCGCGAAGAATGGCACGCGCGCGAACACCATCCCGTTCCGCTCGTACATGCCCACGAGCCCTGCGCGCGCCGGATCGAGGAACCACTCTGCAAGCGGACCGGCGAGCGTCCACACGGTGATGACGGAGAGCGCGACCAGGACCGGCAAGGTCCACGTGCGCAGCCGGACGAACCGCGCGGCCCAGATCGTGGCGAGCCAGAGTCCCGCGGGCATGAGGAACCACGGGTAGAGGGTCGTGAGAAGGAGCGACGCGACGGACAGACCGATGGACCGGACGTATCGGTCTTTTTTCAGGGCTTCGTACGCCGGAAGGACGAGCGTAAGCCCGAGCATGCAAAACGGCAGGTACCACGAGTACATCCCGGGCCGGAGACTCAAGGGCAGGAGCGACAACCAGAGGCCCGCGATGACAGCGCGTGACGGCCAGCGCGCGATGCCTGACCACTGCTCCACGCACCAGGCGCCGATCCAGAGCGTGAGCGTGATCGCGATCCATCGGCTCACGATCCAGAGCTCCGGGACGCTCGCCCATGAGCCGACGAGCTTCCAGAGCGCCACGATGATAAGCGACCCGAACCATTTCAGGTGTCCGCCGTACGCGAGCCCGTTCGCCGCGGCGCCCATCCAGTGCAGGTAGACGTACGTATCGAAGACCCCCGGAGTGACGGCGGGCACACGCCACCAACGTTCCACGTGCGCGGACACGTTCCAAATCCAATACGGCACCCAGGAGACAAGCCCTGTCAGGACCGGCACGCCGACCCACCATGCGCGCTCTCCATATCGCTTGAGGTCAAATGAGCGGGACATGGCGGAGAATGTCTTCAGGTTTCATGACGATCCAGCACCCGAGGCCGAGCGCGGGCCAGTCCGACCGGAAGCGGAATGGAAGACCGGGATACTTCTCCCGCGTATGTCGCGCGGAGAACAGTTCTTCATCCGCCCACACGCCCGTCCTGCCGAAGAAGCAGCTGTTCACCCAGAGGATCAAACGCATGTGCGGGGTGTCGGGCGGGAGTTCGAGGACCACCGCGTTCCGCGCGCATCGCGCGTGCTCACGCAGGATGCGCGCCTGTTCGTCCGGTTCAAAGTGTTCAAGGAGACCAAGAGAGTAGACCACGTCGAACGACGCGTCCGGGAACGGCATGGCCATGGCGTCGCCAAGGACGATCTCACACGCCGTGGCGTGCGCTTTGCCCAGCTCATAGGCACGCGGCGTCTTTTCGATCCCCGTGCATTTCGCGCCCGTCATCTGTTGCAGTCGGACGATCGTTTGCGCGGACCCCACGCCGACTTCCAGGTAGGACGTTGCCGGGCCCCCGAGCTCGGCGATGCGCTTTGCGAACAATTTCGAGAAATAGACCTCCCGGCCCCAGTGGATCATGCGGTCAAACCACCCCTTCTGGCCCTCTTCGGCCGCGTAGTAGCTGTCCCACATCTCGGGACTATTATTGTGTCGTTTCGTCTGTGGTCGGTCGTTCATACGCAGTGAGAGGTTTTCGGAATTTCCAGCCCAGGCGCCACGGCATGCCAACGGCTTCAAGGATGATTCGCTTGTTCAGCTTGGACGCGCCGAGCGTACGGTCGCGGAACACGATCGGGACTTCGATGGCCGGGAAGCCCAGCCGGAACGCCACGAATTTCAGCGCCGTGAGGAACGAGTACCCATCACCCATGACGGGCTGTTTCAGGACGGAGCGGAGCACGTCCGCACGCCATACGATGAACCCCGCCGTATTATCGCGCACCGGGTAGGATGGGTAAAACAGGCGGAGCACGGTGCGCGCGTACAGGTTCCCGCCGCGGGACAGGAGGACGCGCCGGTGGTCCCAGTCCGGCGTTGACCCGCCCTGCACATACCGCGAGCCGACCGCGACACCATACGTGCGCGCGCGTTCGATCAAGAGCGGCAGCATCTCGGGGTCATGCGAGAAGTCCGCATCCGTCTGGATCACGATCCCATACCCGGGGGCGTGCTCTTGCACCCAAGCGAACGCATCGAGGTAGCAGCGCCCCAATCCGTACTTCCCCGTGCGCCGCATGAGGATGATGCGTCGCGGCAGCGACGGCGCGAGCCGCTCCACCGCGTCCGCCGTTCCGTCCGGGCTGCCGTCGTCTGCCACGAGGACGTCCGCCGGGATCTCGAGGCCCGTGAGGGCCGTGAGCAACCGCTCGATGTTCCCCCGTTCGTTATACGTGGGAACGATCACGACCGCCCGACCTTGCGGCAGGCGGTCGTTCCACGTGGTGACCGAAGCGACACGGACGTCCGTCATGCCTGTGTGAATTGGAGGTCCGGACGTTTGAGGCGCGCGACCTCCACGTCCACCATGCGCGCCACGAGCGTGTCGAACGACATGCGCGTGGTCCAACCGAGCTCGCGTTTCGCCTTGGACGCATCTCCACGCAGCTCGTCTATTTCCGCGGGACGGAAGTGAGCGGGGTCGATCGTGATGACCGTCTGGCCGTTCGCTGCATTCTTCCCGATCTCGTCCGCACCCCGCCCTTCCCACACGATGGTGATCCCCACGCGGCCGAATGCCCGTTCGGTGCATTCGCGTACGCTGTAGTTCTCGCCAGTGGCAAGCACGTAGTCGTCCGGCATCGGACGCTGGAGCATGAGCCACATCCCTTCCACGTAGTCCCCGGCGAATCCCCAGTCGCGCCTGGCTTCCAGGTTCCCGAGCCTGATCGGCTCGGACGATCCCCGTGCGATCTTCGCGGCTCCCGCGGCGATCTTGCGCGTGACGAACTCCGGACCGCGCATCTCCGATTCGTGGTTGAACAGGATCCCGTTCGTGAGGTACAGGCCGTACGACTCGCGATAATTCTTGATGGTCCAGAACCCGGCGAGCTTGGCCACGCCGTACGGGCTCCGCGGATGGAACGGAGTGCGTTCGTCCTGCGGCACGGCCTCGGCCTTGCCGTACATTTCGGACGTGGCCGCGAAATACATCTTTGTGCGTTGGCTGTATTCCTTGATCGCGTTCACGAAATTCAGCGTGCCACCGATGTTGATGTCGTACGTGGCCTTGGGATTCTCGAAACTCAACCCCACGAAGCTCTGCGCGGCGAGGTGGTAGATCTCGTCGTAGCGGTTCATGCGCACGAGCGAGTCGATGAACGGATGGTCGAGCACGTCGCCCCAGTGCATCTTGATGCGGCTCCGTTCGTCCGGCGTCAGGAACACGAGCGTCCCGAGCGCCATCTGGCTGTTCCGGCGCGCGAACCCGTGGACCTCATACCCTTTTCCAAGCAGGAATTTCGCAAGGAAATATCCGTCCTGCCCGGTAATGCCCGTAATCAACGCCTTTTTCATAGCGCGAGGATGATAACCGTTACCTGCCGGACTGTGAAGGGTCGGACTTCCGGAACCGCCACCCCAATTTCCACGGCATGATGAACGCTTCGAACACGATATGCCGATTCAGTTTCGACACGCCGAGGCGGCGGTCGCGGAACACGATGGGGACTTCGATGGCGGGGTAGCCGAGCCGGAACGCAACGAGCTTGATAGAGGTCTGATACGCGTACCCGTCGCCGTAGATGGGATGGCGCATCACCGTGTCCAGGACATCGCGACGGAACGCCGCGAATCCGGCCGTACTGTCCTTGATGAGGTAGGAAGGGAAGAAGAGGCGCAACACCAGACGCGCGTAGATGTTCCCCACGTGCGACAGGAGGAAGCGACGATGGTCCCAGTCCGGCGTGGCACCGCCCTGCACATACCGGGAACCGACCGCGAGCCCGTACGCCTCGGCCCTCGCCATGAGGAGCGGGATCATGTGCGGGTCGTGCGAAAAGTCCGCGTCCATCTGGAGCACGAGGCCGTATCCGGGCGCATGCAGAAGGATCCAACGGTAGGCGTCCGTGTACGCCACGCCGAGGCCGAACTTCCCGGAACGACACATCAGGATGATCCGACGCGGGAGCGAGGGGGCGAGCCGTTCGACGGCGTCCGCCGTGCCGTCCGGACTACCATCATCGACCACGAGCACGTCCACGCCAGGTTCAAGCGCCGCAAGCTCGCGCACGAGCGCCTCGATGTTGTCGCGCTCGTTGTAGGTGGGCACGACCACAAGCGCCTTCCCTTCCGGGAGGTGCGCGTTCAGCGCATCCACGCGAACGATCCGTTCCTGTTCGAACGACATATGGAAGGTGTCAGTGAAGCACGGTTTGGTGTGGCTGCCAAGCCTCTACTTTGCGCCGTATACGACGGCGGTCGCGTCTTCGTAGAGCTTGACGTAGGACAATGGGATTCGCCAGTCGTCCGAGAATCGTTCGTGAATTACGATCCGTTGGCAAAAATCGGAATCATTCGCGGTCTGTTGTGCCCATTGCAACTTCATTCGAGCGATCACTGCTGCACGAATCGCATTGGCCCGATCCTCGTCGCACCCGCTCAAAAATATACGCTGCGTCGCAGTAAATGGAATGAGGTTCAGGATCTGACGAGCGGTCGTTGACAAACAAGCGGCATCATGTGCAATGAGGATCATGTCGTCCATATACGAACGCTCAATACCTGCGTCTGGGTTCAAATACTTTGAGAACTCGACGAGGCGATCCTGAAGAACGCTCGTTGGAACGTGGTCGAACATCATCACCATCGCCGGACTGAACGAAGCCCCGGTCGTTGAAGAGAGGTCGTCACCTGTTAGATAATCTGCACACCAACGACGCAAATGTACCTTCGTATCTTGGAGCATCCAGCTCCTTACACCTATCAACTCAGAAGATAGCTGCGTTCGCTCCATTGCATACGCACCAACTGAAATAATACCTATCAGTGCATACACGAACGCTATGAAACACCAGATCAAATTCAAACGAAGACGTGTGATTCCAGATAGGAGTCCGAGTGCAAGAAACGTCCAGCTTCCGATATGGATCAGGAGCGAGGAAAAATCCATGAATCGATACACGCCAATTGCATATTTAGAGAGGATATACATTGTAAAAGCGTATGCGACCATAGCGAGCACAAAAAGAATCGATCGCCAGCGGTTGAAAATTGACTCACGTGCATATATTGGCCACGCCACAACTGAGAAAATAGAAAGGTGCCACACGGGGTAAATAAAATGATCGGATAATATCGAGATACCGGTCAGGAGCGATTGATTCCAAAGAATTGCGACCGCTACCCACGCTGCGAGCATGACCTCTGTAGAAATACACCTCTGTGGAGATATGCGCCTCTGAAAAGATTGTGACCTTCGAAGTATCGTCCAAGCGATAATCCACAATATAATGATGAGTATGCTATTACTGAGGACAGGTAGGTGAGAAAATCCAAGTGCACCACGTTCCATAAGCTCATAAGTCGAAGAACGTAAAAAAGTTTCCCACCAATCATGACGCATCAAGATAAGTCCTTCAGCAATTACGAAACCGACCGCGAGGATGATGATCGCCGACAACGGCTCAAGAAATCGTTTCAAGAACAGCAGGACGCACGTAACAAGGATGACTGAAACATACCAGGGATAAACCGCCGAAATGAATAGTGCCACACCCCATAACGCCGTGCCGCGTATTCTCTTTCCTATGGCAAGATCATATTCTCCGAGAACTACGAGGAGAAATCCGAGATAAAAAAATGGCACATACCACGAGGAACCGCCTGGCCGAAGAATAAGAATTGATTGAACGGAAAGAAATGCGAGGAGACTATAAAATCTTGTTCCAACAATTGAGAGATCGGTCAATTTTTGTAACAAAATTGCAAGAAACCAAACGCTCAGGATTGCGGAGACGATAATACCAAGCACATAAAGTTCCGATAGTGATACATACGGCCAGATCAAACGTGCGACATATTCCATCGGACGAAAATGAATTGGAAGAATGGTGGAACCATTAAATAGATCCTTTGACAAAATTTGCAAATAAAATGTCTGGTCAAAAAAAACTTTTGGTAAGGCCGAAATTCTTAGCCCCTTCGGTACTGAAAGGGCACCGAGCCCGAACCAATAGCTAGCACCGATCGCTACAGGCAGTACCCCATACCATACCCATGGCATCGAAAGCCACTTTTTCAATGTGAGTTTCATTGATGCTTAGAAAATTTCTTATGGAACTGAAGCATCGCGCGACTCACACTCACCAAATTTTCCCAACGCAATGCGGTGGACCGTCCTTGTCGTGGAAGGATACGCATAGGGACTTCTACAAACGATGCGCCTTCTCGAAGGAGCGTGAGTAGTATCTCTGCGGCATATGCGAAACTTGGAGTTTCTGGCAATGCGCGACGAAGTTGATCGATCCGATATACATTAATCCCATTGAAGTAGCGGACACGACGATGGTACATGACATTTAATATTATCGTGAATACTCTCGAGATGAGACGTCGAAGCAACGACCGTACTTCAGGATTTTCCGTATACGTAACGACCATGTCGGCGGAACCAATCGCACAAATGACGCGCGCGACAGATATACTGTCAATTTCATTATCTCCGGGAACCATGACCACATGATTCTTGGTCGCCGCCAAAACGGCGTTTCGATATTTTTCTCCGAGAAGCTGGTATGTAGGACTGTGAAGTACTCGAATGCGTGCGTCTGATGCCGCAAGCTCCTGTGCGATGAGCCGAGTTCGATCTTCACGCCCATCACGATCCACGCACGTCACAATGATCATTTCATAATCCTGAATCTCCGCTTTCGTAAGAGCGCTGCGTACTCCCTGTATCGTCGCTTCAATATTACGCTCCTCATTCAATGCAGGGATGATGATACTCAAGGATATGTTCATGGCCTGCAAAGACTACAGAAGTGAGTCGCGATTGACAAGCAATATCGATCACCTATCGATCACGCTCAAGCCCAAGTGATCGAAAAAGATCTGAAGAATGGATGAGGAGCGACGGAGTGAAGATGACACGACCACCAATTGATTCCATCACTCGGATATCCTCATGAATTCCATGAGACGGATCCGCGAGCATCGGCAGATGGTCTTCCCCTTTCGTATAGAGATTCGGTCGAATGGTCCGCATGAGCGACCAGGGACCTTCTTCCTCATTTAACACTACGTAGTCAACGCTCTCGAGCGCCGCGACCCACGTGAGTCGTTGAATCTCTGAAAACCATGGCCGTCCAGGACCCTTCCTCACATAGGCATCCGCGATCACGCCAACGTATACGAAGTCACCACGTTTTTTTGCTTCCTCGAAATAGTTCACGTGTCCCAGGTGGACCAAATCAAAAACTCCATGGCAGTGGACGATGGTCAGGCCTTCTGCTTGAAGTGCTCGCACGATCCGTGCGAGCTCATCGGGTGTTTTAATTTTCTCAGTCGTGAAACGCATGATCAGGAGGCTTCACCATAGATGGTATGGTCCAGCATGGCATGCAGAATGGTTTCGTGGCCAAGTTCGGCATGCCCATACGTCGTCGTGTTGAGATACACGTTGATATCTCCAAGTTTTCGCAGCGGATTATCCGCTCCGAACGCAGTAAGGGTGAGGACAAAGCAACCCAGACGTTTCGCCTCCGCGACCGCATTCACGATATTCTTGGATCTCCCTGAACTGGAGATAGCCACGACCACATCGTGCGGCGCAGCGAACATCGCGATCGGCCTCGTGAAGACGTCCGGGTACCCGAAATCATTCGCCGATCCGGTCAATAGCGATGCATCATTGAAGCACATCGCTCGCAACTTTCCATTCTTCCAGTAATCGTATGATTGATGGCTCGCGATCGCCGCGCTCCCGCCATTACCAAGAAAGATGATCTTGCCGCCTGCGGCATGCGATTCACGAAATTTCGCGATCGTCTGTTCGAGACACTGGATCAGATCCAATTCGCACCCTGACGCGTCCGTCGCCAAAGCTCCCTGAACGCAGGATGCCAGATCTGTCGTGTACCGTTTGAAGTAGTCGCTCAAATTCATACCATCAAGCCAAAATTGAATGAATCGCCGCGACGACCGACGGGAAATCGACGGTTTCACGGTTCCCCACGATCATGACGGCCCGCGAACCAACGATATTCCCGATAAACCCCACAAGATCCATCGGCATGCCGGCTGCCGCGCACGGAGCCGTGACGGCTAGGAACGCGTCCCCCGCTCCGACGGCATCCACGACGTTCTGCGAGAGGACCGGAATGGATTGGAGTCCCGTGCCAGCTTCAAAGGTCAAGCAACCATGATGCCCTCGCGTGGCGATCGCTTTCGGACATGAAAGTCGCTCCGCGACACTGACAAGCAATGGATCGATCGGTCCGAAACGGTCGAGGGTCGCGAGGCGAAGTTCAGGCTCGTCAATGCAGATGTAATCCGCGTTCGGATAACGCGTGATGGGATTATACCCGATATTCGCCGCGTTCGTCTGCGTGTTCACGGCGAGGAATGCGGACTGACTGGCGAGCAGTTCGACCGTCCGTGAAGAGATCAGACCATGAAGGTAATCCAGGCAGATCACGACGTCGTACTGCGGCAAGACAGTCAGGAGGTATGCGTGCAATTCAGCTTCCTGGTCCGCATGGAGCGCACCGTCATCGAAGCGATAGACCTCGAAGAGTTTCGCAAGAAAGTTGGAATCGACGTAGCGGCGCTTGACGGTGGTCGGAACGCCCTTGCGATAGATCGCTTTCATCGTGACGTTCGTCTTCAAATGGTCACGGATGAATGTCTCTTTGGTGTCCGTCAGCCCAAGGCCCGTTACCACGTGGACCGTGTCACAGAATCCTGCCACGTGATTGGCGCATGCGAAGATGCCACCAATGAACGCCTCATCGTTCAGAATACGCGAGGCGATGATATTCGCTTTCGACGTTTTGCCCATCGGCCGTACGTAGCAGTACTCATCGATCACCGCGTCGCCGATGAGGAGGACCTTGAGCGGTCGGATGCGTTCGATCCGCCTGATCACGTCGTCCGCACGATACCGTTCCTGAAATTCTTGGAGAAACGCCCTTGTCTCTTCGGGGTAGCGATCGAGTCGGTGTGTTGCCGACGAGGCGGAAGGCATAATCAATCGACACGCTTCATCCATGGTCGTGACGCGATCTGTCGCCTCGGACGCGTCGGCCGTGCCGAGCATGATGCGTCGCGGGATCCCCGCATCACGCGCCGCGATCATGTCACGCGGCGCATCGCCGATCATCGCTGCCTGTCGGGGGTCAATACCATGGCGCCGACACAGACCATTGATCATCCCCGGCAAAGGTTTGCGACACGCACACCCGTCCTCATCCCGATGAGGACAAAGCACGCTGTCTACGATCTCCACTCCAGCCGTCGACAGCGCCGTGAGTATCTGTCGATGAAGTTCCTGAGCTTCTTCAAGTGTGATCAATCCGCGCGCCACACAGCTCTGATTCGAAACGATGAATAATCGCGTCCCAACGGACGTGAGAAGGCGGAGCGCTTCGGGCACTCCAGGCGCGAGGATGGCTTGTTCTGATCGCAATACAAATGACCCAGGCGGCAATTGAGGCGTCACGACACCCTCACGGTCAAGGAAGACTGCCGTTGGTCTGATCTGGGTCTGTAGATCGATCATGTAAGACGGTATTTGAACCGAGAGAACCAGTCTTGTCAAACAGTAAAAGATAAAGAAAGAAGGGACCGCGTGAGTACGGGTCCCTTCCAGTGTCGCCGCGTCAGAACGGCGTTCCGATCGTGTTTGGTGCATCCATGGTTGCAATGTCCGTTGTAGGCTCTCTGCTCATCAGAGCGAAGACGCCTTTCACGATCTCCCGTGCGCCGGGGTAGTACGCCGTTTCGAGCGGTTCGGCCATGGGCGTGGGACCAGGAGGAAGACCGACGCGCAGAGGCGCCGCTCTCAAGCTCCCAAACGTCCGTTCGGTCACGACCGAGGCAATTTCCGCCGAGATCCCGAATGCGGTCCAGCCCGTGTCGGCGACGATGAGACGACCGGTCCTCGTGACCGATGCGCAGACGGCGCTCACGTCCCATGGCCGAATCGAGCGGAGGTCGATGACGTCCGCGCTGATCCCGTGCCGAACCAGCTCGTCGGCGGCGCGTTCGGCCTCGACCACCATCTGGAGGACGGACACGATGGTTACGTCCGTCCCCCGGCGCACGATGCGCGCCTTGCCAATCGGGATGCGGTAGGGCTCCTCCGGGACCGCCGTATTCAACGGGTGACACAACCGATGCTCCAGGAAGATCACGGGCGTCCGTCCTCCGAGCGCCGAGAGCAGGAGACCTTTCGCGTCGTACGCGTTGGACGGCGCGACGACGTGGAGACCCGGAAAATGGGCGAACAGCGACTGCAGGCTCTGCGAGTGCTGACAGCCCTGGCCGCGCGACCGTCCGACGATCGCTCGGATCACGAGCGGAACCGTGAGTCGGCCTCCTGTCATGTAGTGCCACTTCGTGAGCTCGTTCCCGAGCTGGCTCATACAGAGCAGGAGAAAGTCGTTCCGCGCGTGAACGTGAAGCGGTCGCATGCCCATCATCGCGGCGCCGCCGGCAATCGAGGTGAGCGACGCCTCGGAGATGGGCGTCTCGAGGACCCGACGGGTCCCGAATTCCAGGAAGGCGCGGGTCGTGGTCCCGAAGACGCCGTTCGGGTCCGTCACGTGAAGTCCGAGAAGGAAGACGCCGTCGTCTTCTCTCATGGCCTGGACCGTCGCTTCGGAGATCGCTTCCGCGCAGCTCAACAGACGTTCACCGTGAGGCGTAGCCGGTTCCGAGACGGACGAAACGGCGTCGCCGACATTCTGGAGAAGGTCCGACGCCTTCGGCGCCGGGCTCTCCTCGGCGAAGCGAAACGCTTCGACGACCTCCACCGACGCCTGCTGGTCGCACGCGTCCAAGTCCGCGGCAGGTACCCCGTGCCCGATCAACTCTTCCCGGAAGCGCTTCACCGGACACCGGGCCCTCCAGTAGCGAAGCTCGTCGTCGGGTCGGGCCATGATCCCATTGTTGTGCTCCACGTGTTCGCGCATGCGGTACGTGGTGGCCTCAATCAACGTCGGTCCCGCACCCGCGCGCGCGCGTTCGACGGCTTCGCCCGCGACGGCGACGACCTTCAACAGGTCGTTCCCGTCGACTCGAACGCCCGGCATCCCATACCCCGCCGCGCGTTCCATGATCGGCACATTCTGACGCACGTAACGCCGCGTCATGGTGGAGTAGTCGTTGTCCTCGCAGACGAGGAGGACGGGAAGCGACCAGAGAGAAGACACGTTCATGCATTCATGGAACACGCCAGACTCCACGGCCGCGTCGCCGAAGAACGCCACGCTCACGCGCGGCTGGTTGCGCAGTTTGAACGACAGCGCGGCTCCGACCGCAAGCGGGATGGAACCGCAGACGATCGCCGATGCGCCGTACATCCCGCGCTCCACGTCGACCAGGTGCATCGAGCCGCCGCGCCCGTTCGCGCACCCGGTCTCTTTGCCGTACATTTCCGCGATCATGCGCTTCATACTCCCGCCCTTGGCGAGGTAGTGCGCATGGCAGCGATGCGTGGAATAGATGACGTCCTGATCGGTGAGACCGTCGCACACGCCGACCGCGACCGCTTCCTGTCCGATGGACAGGTGGGTCGGGCACTTCATCCGATCTTCGTCGTAACGTTCTGCGATGCGCTCCTCGACCGCACGAATGCGGACCATAGAGCGGTACAGGTTCCGCAACACGGAAGGGTCCGGAATGAGTGTCATCGTCGCTCCTTTTGTAAAGAACCGCTCGGAATGTATGCAGATGGTTGCGTTCTGTCAAGGGCGCGTGGACCAGCCCGTGGCTCATTGACATGACCGTCCGTCCCTGTCTACAGTCATCGCGCACTTTCAGACGACCAATACACGGAGGGAAGATGGACTCAACCCATGAACTCGACGTCCTCGTCATCGGGGGCGGCATCGCGGGACTGTGGCTCTTGGATGAGCTGCGTCGCGCCGGCTATTCGGCATTGCTCGTTGAAAAGAACGCGCTGGGCACGGGCCAGACGGCGGCGTCCCAGGGGATCCTGCATGGCGGATTCAAACACGCCCTGACCGGGAGACGTGACCGCCACGTGAGCGCGTTCCAGCACATGCCGGCCGTGTGGAAGGAATGTCTTGCCGGTCGCCGCGAACCGGACTTGAGCCGCGCGGCGCTCCGTGGAGATCATTGCCTGTGCTGGCGCGCCAATTCCGTCGGCGGGGTCTTTGGACTCATGGCGGCACGACTTGGATTCTCCGCGCAAACGGCCGTCATCCCGCGGGAGGAGCGACCGCTCCCCGTGAAGAACTGTCACGGTGACGTTCTCCGGCTGAATGAACAGGTGGTGGACCCGACGAGCGTCGTCCAAGTTTTCGCGGAACGGAACCTGCGGCACATCGTGCATGCTGAGGTCGTCTCCGTCAGACGCACGGGTGGTGCTCGCGTCACCGGTGTGAGCATTCAACAGGGAACGGTCACTGCCCTGCTCCGTCCACGAACAACGATCCTGACGGCCGGTGAAGGGAACGCGGAACTGGGTGATGACTTCGGTGTGGCGACCCCCGTGATGAAACGGCTGCCGCTCTCGATCATGGTGGTGCGCGGTCCCCTGCCCGACATGAATGGGTTCTGCATCGACGGCACGCGCGCCAAAGCCGTCATCACGACGCACCGCGAAGGTCCGGACGCCGCCGTGTGGCAGGTCGCGTGTGAACGCGCGACGGACCCATTCCAAAAATCCGCGTGGCGTGAGCTTCAAGACAGCCTGTCGGGGTACCCCTGGCCGGATGTCACGCTCGACGCCTATCGGGTGAACCGGGCGGAACTGCCGTCTTCCGGAACGCGCGCGGATGACGTCCAAATGCAAGAACAGGACAACGTCATTGCGGCGTGGCCGACGAAATTCGTGCTCGCTCCCCGGCTCGCGGAACGAATCATGCGGCGATTGCCGCCGCCGGGCATCCGCGCAGACGTCACGACCGAATTTCGCGACTGGCGGCGGCCGGATGTCGCCGTTTTCCCCTGGCAGAGGTCTCCCTAGACGCTCATGGCGGTCTTTGCTAGGTTCTGGCCGGAGGATACATGACAAGAAACGCACTTTTCATCGGCGGGACCAAGGGGCTTGGACATGCGCTTTCGCAACTTGCAATCGCAGACCTCTGCGATGTCAGCATCGCCGGACGAACGGCGCACAAGTGCGATCTGGTCCGAGAGGGTCGCGCGATGCCGTTCATCGTGGATCTCGAGAGCGAAGACATGCGTCCATGGGTATCAATGGTACAGTACGATGTGATCGTGTGGGCCGCGGGCATCTACCAGGATGGCGCTTTCACGACGCTCACGCCAAACCAGGTGATGAAGTGTTGCCGGAACCATCTGGTGGGACCGATCGCCCTGCTCACGGCTCTCTTTCGCAGCAACAAGGAAAGTGCTCGTCCGTGTCATCTGGTCGTCATCGGGTCATCGAGCGCCTATCGCGTGCGAACGGACGAGTCGCTGTATGGCGCGCTCAAAGCGGCCAAAGCGCAACTCGCGCGAAACCTCGGCAAAGAGCTCCCCCGCGACTTGCCAGGCTCGAAAGTATTGCTCGCCAATCCCGGCGGGATGGCCACTCCCTTCTGGGACGGACGTGATCGCGATGTGAGCTCGTTCATGGATCCGAAAGACGTCGCGCGCGTCATCTGGGACGAAGTCCGACGTCAAGACACACCGTTTCTCGAAATTCAGGTGATCCGTCAGGCCGATCGCAGTCCTAAAGTGGAGTACGGCCCCAGACTGCCTGAATGATTTCAGATAACGTAAACGGCCTCCCGTGCAGATGCACAGGAGGCCGGTTTATAGTCGTGCTTCTCACTTGATGAAGCTGCGAGTCGGCTCCGGGTTCATGAGGTCCCAGAGGTACCGATTCGGCATGTCCATCTGACAGCCGCGCATGCAGGTGTCCACGTCGAGTCCGCCTTCAGCAGGCGATTTGCGTGTGTACTCCCAACAGGCTTTACGACGTTCACCGTGCCAGATGTCCATGAACGAGAGCTCGTTCACGTTCCCGAGTCGGAAACGGTGATCGCCCAGTTCTTTGCCGTGCTCCACGCGTCCCACATGAGCCGAACAGGCCCACAACTCTCCGTCCGCCTCGATGTATGCCCAGTGGTACGGCGTAGAGTAGCAGGCCTTGTACCCGCGCTCCGCCGAATCTTCGTGCGCCATGGTTTCACGACGGATCGTGATCTCGAACTGATCGGTCTCAAGTGCTTCGACGTCGTCGAACATCTTGCTGATCTGGTCGTACGCAACGGTCGCGTACATGTTCGATCGCGACACATCCTTTTCCACGAGATGTTGCTTGTAGGGCTTCACCGCGAGGTTGTCCACGCCAATGTCACGCAAACGCGTAGCGAGCGGGAGGACCGTGTGAATGTTGGACGGGTAGTTCTCCTGGAGGAGCGACCGTCGACGTTTGCCCTGCGCTTCAGGGACGACCACGATCTGGGCGAGTATCTGCACGCGTGCGCCGATGCGTTCGCGGATCTTCACCGCGTTCTCCAGATTCCGGAGGACCGTATCGAAATCCTCCGGCTTGGTGCGATGGATCGCGGCATACGTTTCACGGTCGCCTGCGTTCAGAGACGTACGGACCCAGCGCAAGCGTTTTGCCTGGAACGCACGTTCCGCGAACTTCTCCGTCAACAGGACGGCGTTCGTGGTGATCGCGGTATCGACGCCGACCGTGTCGGCATGCACGATGACGTCAGCCAGTGTCTTGCCCGTGGCCTTGTCTTTGTAGAGCAACGGTTCACCGGCTCCGGCGAACATCGCGGAGAGCAGTCCCTGTTGAGCCATGTCGGTGAGCGCGCGCTCGAGAACGGTGTACTCCAGCCGTGGAGCGTCTTCCCGATCGAGCATGTAGTCCACGCTGCAGAACGTGCATTCGTGGTTGCACACGCCCACCGGCGACACTTCCATGTAGATGGGGAAGATGTTTTTCGCCGTCTCCCATTCATCCTTCGCGGCGAGCCAATGGGCCACGCGCGCCGGATGCATGTCGAGCTTCTGGCCTTCGATCCTGGTCTTATCCATGTAAGGTGCACTCCTTTCTGGCGCGTCCATTGATGTTTGTTACACGTGCGATGCTACTCGCTGACGGGTTGTGCGTCAATCCGTGTGGTTAAGAGTTTTTCTTCGGGCTTCCTTCTTCCCACGTGATATCCAATCCCTGTGACTTCACCAGTTCATTATTATACGCCTCCGCGAGTTTCAGGAGCGTTAGTTCGACTCCCGCCCGATCACCGAGTTGGATGGTCGATCGTGCGTCTTTCGGCAAACACTTGCCACCATATCCGCGATACCCATTGTGATGGACGTCCCAGTGCATCTCCCCCATCCACGGTTCGGCTTTCAAACATTCTTTCACGTGATCGTACTCGAGACCCAGTTTCGTGCACAGATCATACATCTGATTCGCGTATGAGACCTTGAGTGCATAGAAGGAGTTGCCCATACACTTCACGAACTCCGCCGGCTTCGCAGGGATGATCTTCTCGAACGGTGCGCGTGGAAGGAGTTCCATGACCACTTCTGCGTCACCCCTGCTCGCGTCCGTGAATCCGACTATCTGACGGTTCGGATGCTGCATGTCGAAATCCACACGCGACTCTGTGAGGAATTCCGGATTGAACAGGATCCGATGTTGGGGGAATTCGGCCTGGAATCGATCCGTGGTCCCAGGAAGGACCGTGGACTTCAAGACAATGATCTTTCCGGTAACACGGACCGTGTTCAACGCAGCGCGGAGGTACGAGTCATCAAACCCCGTCCCATCCAAGTAATGCGGCGTCGGGACCGCGATAAAGATGATGTCGGCCTGCTCGAGCACCGTCAAATCACCCAACCCCTTCGGCGGATCGAATAATCCCGCATCGATGTTGCGAGTCTTGAAGAAGCGGTCCAAGGCGCTCCCCACGAAACCGGCTCCGATAATGGCGACTTTCTTCATGTTTTCGGGGGTTCCAGCACCGCGATACTGCCATATCCCAGGTTTCGAAGCAATGGTGCAGACCGATGCTTGTCGAGCCATCTGATCAGAGGGATCAGCGCGGGAAGATAGGGCATGACAAGCGTACTCGCTTCAAAACGGACGATCTTCCATCCGGTCGCTTGTTCTAAACAGCGGCGCATGACCCACGGGTAACGCCAGATATGCGGCAGTTCCTTCGAGCCAGCATACCCTTCCTGAACACCTTCGCCGAACACATGGCCGATGATGCGCAGGATCCCCCATGGCAATGCTTTCAGCGACGTTTTGCTGAATTGCCAAAACCCATAATCACCGCCCAAGACGGCGGCCGCGCAAAGATTGAGGCATGTTGGGAGGGCGACGATCACGCGCGTTCGCGCCACGCGAACCAACTCTCGTGCGCCTTGATCAAAATTCGGCAAATGCTCAAGGACGTGAGAGCTAACGACGACATCAAACGAATCATCCGGTACGGGAAGGTGCTCAGCGTCGCCTTGCATAAACTGTGTCAGGTGAGAAACACCGCGATGCTGCGCTTCTGCCATCGCCGCAGCAATATTCGGTTGCGACAAATCAACACCCGTAGACGCAATTCCCTTGTCCGCAAGGAGCAGCGATAGTACCCCCTCACCGCATCCGGCATCCAAAATCGAAGATCCTTGTGGGACGAGCGAAAGCAACGCATCATACTGCGTGCGATGCGCGTACCGCCGTAACGGTTCAGGCGACTCGAACCGTTTCTTGATGATTTGGTCGCTGTACCCCTCATAAAACGACTTGATCGAGGATGGCTCTCTCATGGCCTCACATCATAAATTGTTCATGGCAAATCGTAAATAGTCGTACGATGGAATAATTTACTTAATGTCATTTACACACTACTATCACGTCACATGGACTGGAAATCGAACCGAGCTGACCTCGCAAACTGGCTGACACGGACGTTAGAATTGGACGTCCGGTTTTATGGTCGTTCAATCGCTTTGCTCACATTCGGTTACGCGAGCAGCGTGTTTCGCGGCGTCGCAACCACGTTTCTCATGGCGCGCTGGCTTCCGAAGGAAACGCTCGGGCAATTCCGGTACGTGCTCGCGCTCTTCGGAATGGCGGGCATGTTCGCGCTTACGGGGATGAGCTCGTCCGTGATTCGCGCCGTTGCTCAAGGAGATACGATCGTCGCCCGCCTCGCATTCAAGCGGGTGCTCACGTTCGCGCCGCTTGGGAGCCTGGCGCTACTTCTTGCCGCAGCCGAACGAGCCTGGCACGGCGAACCCGTGGTCGCGAGTGCGCTCGCCTTTGCCGGCATCGCATTCACGCCATACGCCGTGAGCGGATTCTATGGACACATCCTCACAGGTCAGCAGAAGATCCGCGAACTCACACAGGTCGCCGTCGTGAACAACTTGCTCTTCGCGATCCTGTTCGTCATGCTTCTCCGCGCAAACCGCGGACTTCTGACCGTGACCGTCGCCTACTTCGGCCTGGACGTGGCGATCCGCGGATATTTCACGTGGCGAGAAATGCGGCGCCTCCCGATTCAGGGGTCCGCCGAAGGACATCTCTCGCTCGGACATCATCTGTCCGCTATCGGTGTCATACAGACAATCGCCGCCCAGCTCGACCAGGTGCTCGTGAAATGGTTCGGAGGCTACGGAACGCTCGCAAGCTTCAGCGTCGCCACCGTGATCCCGGAACAGATCAAGGACTTCGTGAACAGTATCAGCGGAACCGTCTTGCAGCGCCTCTCTCGCCACGAGCGCACGAATGCGCATGTTCGCGCGACGCGTCGTCATTTCTGGCTGGCCATGTGCGGATCCGCCGTCATCGTGGCCGGATATGCGATCGTCGCACCGTTCGTGATCCCCTGGCTGTTCCCGCAATATAGCGACGTCGTCCTGCCGTCCATCGTCTACGCCGTTGGTCTTCTCGCATTGCCGGCCGTCGTGGGCTTGTTCTTCTTCCAGGCGCACAACGAGATCAAGCGACTCTGGCGATTCTATGTAATACAGACGGTCCTGCAGATGGCCGCGAACATCGCTCTCATCCCAACCTTCGGAGCATGGGGTGCCATCTGGTCGAAGACCGGAACCAGACTCGTAAGCCTTCTGGTAAGCTACCCATCGTATGATCCGGACAGTGCGCGGTCGGCATCCACAGTGCGCCCAAACGACGGTCCTGACAGGGATGCAAAGTAAGCCATATCCGCCACCCTGTACGAAGCACATATAACGTGTTAAAAATGAGCGCCTCTCAAAAAAATATGCCTCATACCTTCGAATCCGCATTCCAGGGCTACCATGGAAAACGTGTGCTCGTAACGGGCGCGGACGGTTTTATAGGTTCGCATCTCACGGAAAAACTGCTCGATCTGGGCGCGCACGTGACCATTTTTGTGCGCGGCACGTCCGTGCTCGGCACGCATCGCAACGATGTAAAAAATCTCGCCCACGTGTTGCCGCGCCTCAACGTGATCGCGGGTAATCTAGCCACGCATGATTCCATCGAACTGATCCGCAGCGCAAGCCCCGACATCATCCTACATCTGGCAGCGGAAGCATACGTGCCAAAATCTTTCACCCAGCCTCTCGACGTATTCGCGGTGAATCTTGACGGAACACTCAACGTGCTTGAAGCGGCCCGCGGGTTGCCTTCCGTCCAGCGCATGGTGGTGACGTCATCGAGCGAAGTCTATGGGAGCTATCCCGATCCGATCAGCGAAACAAATTTATTGAATCCGACATCCCCGTATGGCGCATCAAAGGTCGCCGCTGATCGCGCGGCTTATGCCTGGCACGTGACCTGGCAGATGCCGATCGCCATCATCCGGCCCTTCAATACCTACGGCCCACGACATACCTATGACGTCATCCCCAAATTCATCGACCTGGCGCTCTCCGGCAAGCCGCTGACTGTTCATGGAACGGGTCAACAGAGCCGGGATTTCACCTACGTCAGCGATACTGTCAATGGATTCCTGCTCATGGGCATCCATCCAAAGGCAGTCGGCGAAGTGGTGAATTTCGGAGCCGGAGCACCCGTGAGCATCACCGACGTCGCCACCAAAGTGAAAGCCCTTACCGGCTCATCCTCGGAGATCGTGCACGATATGAACCGTTTGGCTGAAGTCGCTACCCTTACATGCAACTGGAAAAAGGCACGTGCCCTGTTCGGATGGTCGCCTCTGGTGGATTTCGAGCAAGGCTTAACACTCAACATACAATGGTCAAAAGAGAACCAATAAAGGTGTTTCTGTTTGCGGGATATCTGCCCTCCTACGAAGTCATCTCTGGCTTGGTCAAAGCCGACGTCAAGCTGGTAGGCGCGCTGTTCGGATCGACGCGCGTTCGACGTCTGGGATGGCGCCAGCGTGTTCGGAATCTTTTCCGTCGCAGGTCATTCATGGAACCGGCGGTCTTACTCGCCAAGCACGGCGCCTCCGTCCACTTCGTGGACGACTACAATGGTCCGCAAGCCGAAGCAATCTTACGGGGCGCGCAACCGGACGTGCTGCTGCTCTATGGATCAAGAATCATCAAACCAAACATACTCTCCATTCCGAAGATCGGAACACTAAACGCACATTCGTCTCTGCTGCCAAAATACCGCGGATCGGCATCCGAATTTTGGATGTTGCGTAACAACGAACCACAGTATGCAGGCGTCACCATCCACTGGGTGACGCCGGGACTGGATGAAGGAGATATCTTCCTACAACGACCGCTCACGGTAATGACCGGCGTGGCACCCAGGACACTGCGTGAACAGAGCAGGCCGCTGGCAGGCGCGATGTTCGCTGAAGCGATCCATTCAATTGAAGACGGCCGTATCATCCGCATTCCCCAGAATGGATCATTGGCCAGTACATACAAACGACCGACAGCTGAAGATATAAGAGTCTTTGAGGAAACATATGGCCGATGACATGACATTTGCGGCTGCCGAATGGCTGCTCAATTCAGGTATTCAAAACCCCCCTGGGACGCACGAGATGCACGGCGCAGATGTGGGCGGGAGTTTTAATGCATGGTTCAACCCACAGACGCATACCCATTCCTACATCTATACAGAGATATCCGGCTACGCGCTCACCACCCTCTTATACCTATACCGTCGATATGGAGACGCTCGATTCAAACGTCATGCGACTCTCGTGGGCGAGTGGCTCCACAACATCCAATTGCCAACAGGAGCGCTACCAACCGCCTTCTATATCGAAGCGACGCCTTTCCAAAAATCTTCGGACCTTCATGCGTTCGACGTCGGCATGGTCCTGAACGGTCTCGTCTGTTTGCATAGGGAGACCCTCGAAGAACGATATCTGCAGTCCGCGATACGCGCAGCCGATTGGATCGCGGGCATCCAACGCGGTGATGGCTCCGTTCCCGCCATGACGGACGCGGTTACAGGAGCTACCAAGGATCATGAGGGTACATGGTCCACCCAGCCCGGGCCCTATCACGGGAAACTCGCGATTGGGTTGTTGAATCTATTCGATCTCACACGGGATCCGCGCTACGCAGATGCGGCTCGCGCGTTATGCAACTACACGCTTACCCGTCAAAAAAAGAATGGCCAATTCCTGACCTACGGGAACTTGGATGGAACAAACTTCCACCCCCATGCGTATGCATGCGAGGGTTTATACGCTGCCGGATGCTATCTCAATGAGCTTCGATATCTCGATGCTGCGCGACGAGGCACCGAGTGGGCTCTCTCGCTCTGCAAGGACGGCATCATTCCCCGCCATATACATGACGAACGTATCAATTATCATGAGCGGGCGGACATTCAGATGCAGATCTCGCGCCTCGCGACGCTCTTCCACATTCAGGACGACAATGCAACGCAACTGTTCCAGCGTTTGCCAGAATATCGTTACCGTCACGATCAGGATACTCAAGGAGGTGGATTCATCTTCGGCAAGAGCAGCGCCGGAGAACTGCTGCCACATGTGAACGCCTGGGTTACGATGTTCTCGCTACAAGCCATATCTCTTGGTGCTGATCCTGATGCGCAGTTCGATCCCTTCTATCTGATATGAACATCCTTCATCTCGCCTACAGCGCGGATGTCCGATCCGGTTGGGGCCGCCTCACATACGAGGTGATCACGCGACTGCGCGAACGTGGCCATGCGATCAACCTCCTCACGGAACACGCTTCAGGTTACCCGGAAGAAAAAAAACTGTTGGGTCGTTCGTGGCGTGCACTCACCGGTCTGAGTCAGATTCGCAAACATATACGAACCGCGGACATCGTCCACTCGTGGGAAGCGAATCCCTATGCCATCACAGCCTATGCGGCGGGGTGGGGTCTCAAGAGGAAGAATGTCATTATCGCCACCGGCGCCTATTCCGTGCAACCGCTCTATCACATCAGAACACGTGCCATCCTGAAACATGTCTATCGCCGCACGAATCGGATCATCTGCATCAGTCGCTACATTGAAAAAGAGATTCAGCGTGTGATTCCTGATGCTCGTACCGAGGTCGTCACCTTGGGGGTGGACTTTGAAAAGTTCAGCGGTGAACGAATGCGACCAAAGGAGCGCTTCGTGTTAAGCGTTGGCAATGTAGGACACCGTAAAGGATATCACGTTTCCATTCCTGCCTTTGCCGAAGTGGCGCGCCGGATGCCGGACATGAACTATTACATTGCCGGCAGCACCGATAACGCCATCTATCAGCGCCTTCACGAACAAATCCATGAGCATGGACTGGGTGGGCGCGTTGTTTTCTTGGGAACTCAAAACGATGAACAGCTCAAGGAGCTGTATCTCACTGCGGAGCTTTTCCTTCTCACCTCCGTAAATTTCGACCATCATTTTGAAGGATTTGGTCTGGTGTTCCTGGAGGCTGCATCCGCCGGGCTCCCGGTGATCGGAACGACAGATAATGGAATCGTGGATGCCATCAACGAGAGTAAAAATGGCCTGTTAGTACCCCAAAATGATCCGCACGCTACCGCGGAAGCGATGCTGGCGATCCTGCAGGATCCTGAACGCAAACGATCATATGCACGGGAGAGCGTCGCATGGGCAAAAAAAAATAGCTGGGATAACACCGTAGATCGGTATATCGGGATCTATACCCAAATCCTACATGAGTCCTAGCGGGCGTTCGTCATTGTCGCAATACGACCATGCATGCGAATCACGATTGCAGCCCCCAGCATCGCAACGATCGCCATCCTCCATGGTGTGATCGGCACGCCGTACCGGATAACGGCATCAACCGGCGCGTGGAGCAGCAGGGTATATAGGACAATAAAACCGGGTATAAATGTCCGGCGATAGTGTTTGAAACCGTAAACGAGGCCATAGAGTGTCAGAAGCACCCACATCCAATCGATGAAATGCACCACAAGCAAAGTTACGACCTGACGGATCGTCAGCGCACCGCTCGCTGCCTCCGCTATGTACATTCCTTCGATGGAAAAATCCGGAGTGCCTGGCGACGGAAGCGACATGAGACGCCATTCTTCGACGGGCGTCCATGCGAGGTAGCGCAAGAATGTTTCAGGTGATGAGAAAATAATCCGCTTCGCGACCTTTAGAAGCGCCGCGTCGACCGCTTGGTCAGACAACCCTTGTTCAACGAGTTCTTCATACGCCTGCCAGACCTTTCGCTGGTGCTGAGTAATGATCGGTTCGATCTCAGGGTACCAACGCTTCATGGACGCCTGACCGAACAATGCAGATCCTACAGACGCGGAAAGGGCAGACCAAGATTGTTCTGCATTCAGTGCCCGCACGTAGAGAACGACCCCAGCCCGCTGTGTGATTGCATACACTTGAAACGAGAGCGCATTCCGAACGAGCCAAGGGAGCATCACGGTTGCGGACGTGATGAAGACGACCCCAGCGACAGCCAACCGATGACGTAAAGTCTTTTTCACAAGCGCGAACATGAGGATTGCGGCCATCAGAGCTCCAAAGAACTGGTAAATGCCCCTCGTGAGGCCCACTAGTCCTGCAGCAGTACCAAGCGCTCCGGCCCAGCACAGAGATCGACCGTTTGTATCGTCAGCCCGTAGCAGCTTCATGTACGCCCAGCCTGCGAACGCGAGGAGAAACGCCGTGAGTAATTCTGTAAGATGACGCGACGCATACACGGCAAACCCGTATGCAAACGCCGACATCCAGGCGGTCGGTAGTTCGAGCCGCCGATCCATCTCTCCTGTAGCCTTCGCAACGAACCAAATCGTAGCCATGAGAAGCGCAACCTGCACCCACAGGATTACCGTCAGTTCGGTAGTGATGATGTTCACTACGGACCGCATGAGCGGATACAGTGGCTCTCGCAGCATGGTCGGCTTACCTCCCAGATCGTAGTGTCCCTGAAGGATGCTTTTCGCGATGGTGTCATACTCGAGTGCGTCTTTCATGATCGGCCCGTGATTCAACGTCACGAACAGTGCGGCCAGACAGCCCGCTGCGAACAAGGGCCAAAAAAATGACTGCCATGTAAATAATTTACGTACCATGCCTATGACGCCATACATATTATGTGCTTCGACGTTTCTCCGCCCACGCTTTTCCATTCACCCACATGCTCCGCAACCGATATTCAAGAAAGATCTCGTTATATGACCATGGAAGTGACGTCTCACCGCGGATAAGGCCGACGACCGATGCCTTGATCGCTTTCAGGAGCTGTCCCGTGAAACTACGGATGTTGTACCAGATGATCCAGCGGAACAGATGCGACCATGAGGTGGACGCGATCGTCTTCGCTTCAAGCGCGAGATACTTCATCTGCCGTTTGCGCCACACGCGTGCGGACGGTTGAGGATCAAGGATCGCTTCATCATGGTCAACGAGTTTCACGTCCGAAGGGAAGACGAGACGTTCATGGACCGCGCGTTCTCCAAGCGTCACACCGGACGAATGCGCGAAGATATTGGGATACCGATACGGATAGAACAAGGCGTTCAAGACCACGCGTTCATCCGGGAGCTGTGTGAGACGCTGGACCGTGTGCGCGGTATTCGTATCGTTCTCGGCGACGATACGGCGCGCGAGATCCATCACCTCCGGCGTGGGGATCTCATCGGCGTCGACCAAGAACCGCCAGTCATGCCGACCCTTGGACCACAAACGCAGACGCATGGCACGAAAATCTTTGATCCGCTGATCCGGCTCATCCGTATCAAATTGCTTTTCAACGCGTACACCCATGGATCGCGCGTACTCCACCGTCCCGTCCGTACTATTGCCATCCATGATGTACACGTCATCAAACACCGGCACGATGATCGGCAACAACCGCTCAAGCTGCGTTTTCGCATTGAGCGTCAGGACCCCCACCGAGCAAGGGATCTTTTCCATATCAGCTGAAGAAGGCTCGGACCGCGGCAATGACCTCGTCGACCTCTGCGTCCGTCAATTCCGGGAACATTGGCAACGAAAGCATGCGTGTGGCAGACGATTCAGCCACCGGACACTGTCCCTCTTTCCCACCATATTTCAAAAACGACGGCTGGAGATGTACGGGAATGGGATAGTGGATGCCCGTGCCGATCCCCTTTTCTTTCAACTGCGCCTGCAGTTCATCGCGACGTTCGGTCGCGATGACGAACAGATGGTAGACGTGCGCGTCTCCAGCGTCTGCAGGACATTCGGCCGCGTTGCCGAGACCGGAACGGTATCGAGCCGCGCTCTCGCGCCGTCGCGCATTCTTCGCGTCGAGCCGCGTGATTCGTGCAGACAGGTAGGCGGCCTGCAGCGCGTCCATCTTCAAGTTCAACCCAAAAATATCGTGGCGATACTTCTCCTTCATGATCCCATGGAGACGAATCGCACGAAGTCGTTCTGCCAATGCATCGTCATTCGTGACGACCGCTCCCCCTTCACCCAGCGCGCCAAGATTCTTCGTCGGATAGAAACTGAAACATCCCATGTCGCCGAATGTGCCTGCACGCTTCCCGTTCAAGACGGCTCCGTGTGCCTGTGCCGCATCTTCGATGACCTTGAGACCGTGTTTCGCCGCGAACGCGAGGACGTCATCCATCGGCGCGACGCGACCGTAGAGGTGTACCGGAACGACGGCTTTCGTCTTTGGTGTGACAAGACGTTCGCAGGACGCGAGATCGAGCAGATGCGTCGTCGGATCAACGTCGCAGAAGACGGGCGTGGCGCCCACGAGCGCGACCGGTTCCGCCGTGGCGATAAACGTGTTGGCCGGCAGGATGACCTCATCGCCGGGACCGACCCCCAGTGCGAGGTACGCCGCGAGGAGCGCGAGCGTGCCGCCGTTCACGCCTACGGCGTGGTGCACGCCGAGGTAAACCGCGAACGCTTTTTCAAACGCGTCAACCTCCGCGCCGAGACTGAAGACGCCCGAGTCGAGGACTCGGGCGGTGATGGCGATGTATTCGTCGCGATGATCAGCGACGTCCCTCTTGAGGTCGACAAATGGGACAGGCATTTCGTTGTGCTGACAGCATTCGCAGAAGGAACGGTTTTCCCTCGCGGATGATCCCCCCGACCACGGTGTGCGGGTCCACTTTCGATTTCACGATGGCTCGTGCGCCGACGACCGATCCATGACCGATGGTCACGCCCGGCATGATGATGGCATAGTCGCCGATCCACACGTCGTCTTCGATCGTCACGTCCCCGGCCGTGATGGGATACTCCTTCTGGAGCAACGGCGACGTGTTGGGACCGGAATCGGTGTGGATCACCACACCGACCGCGAGCGTTACGCGGCTGCCGAGCGTTAGCTGGGCCGATCCGCCGTGCAACTCGCATCGCGAGTTGATGTAGATGTCATCGCCCATGACGATCGGGCGCCCGCGTGATCCGAACAGGTTCGTTCCCCGTCGGATCTTTACGTTGATCCCAACACGTACGTAGCTAGGAGTAACGTCGGGTGATAGGTCCACGTCCTCTCCATGTACGAACTCGACATACTGCATGATTCCTCCACAATGTGCGAGTGGAGGGTAGCAATATTCGGCTTGTTTTGCAAGATGCGGGGGAACGCCTATTCATGCGGAATTCCGCACCCTTCACGATAATTCGCGAGGACGGCTCCACTCACGAGGTCCACGTGTCGATCCGTCATTCTCTGATGACATGGCAGAAAAATCGCCGCGTGGTGGTACCAGTTGCCGACTTCGACGCCGAAGCGGCGAACGAATGCGGACACGCGTTTCATTTCTTCTTCGTCTTTCATCTTTACGACGAATGCGCCAGGAAGAACGCCGGGCGGAAGATCGATGTAAGGCTCGATGACGGACTGGAGGCTGGATGCGTAACGTTTCCACACCCTCTGACGTGCATCGCGAATGTCATTCAACGGTTGCCAATGCGCGGCGATGAGACCCAGCGACTCTTCTTCTTTTCCAGCATCCGACGCGGCATGGACATCCCACATGCGCTCGAACGGGATCTTCATGCCGACAAGCGCACCGCCGAACTGGACGGGAAGAAGTTTCGTGAACGAATAGATCTTCACGTCTCCCCACGTCCCCGTCCCTTCACTCCCCCATCCATACGCACAGTCCTCGATGAGTGGGATCTTTGCTGCGTCACAAAACTTCCGCAACTCCGCAGATCGCGGATTCGGGAATCCGAATTCGTGGATCAAAAAGACTGCGCGTGTTTTTTCCGACTGTTTCTGTGACCACCGACACACCGCCGCGATCGCGCGTGTGACATGCGAAGAGATGTACGGCGTTTCTGTCGTCGTCGAAATAAGGACCTCGTCGTCCGCCGTCAGTCGTCCCTGATCGCGATATTCGCGAAGACATGCCGCGATCGCATACATCGCACGCGGGAAGATCGTGAATTCGTCCGTGCCGAAAGCATCGGCAAGGATCTGATGCCCCTTGTCTGGGTCTCCGAGCGCTACACCATACGCCTCTGTATCGAACGGCGTGATGCGGAGATCGATGGGAAGTTCAGGCGGTTTCATAATGAGCGGATACTCGGCCTGACGAAATCCCTCAAAGTATTTTTGGAGCGATGGACGATATGATCCGCCAACATCGAGCCATCGGTAATCACGTCCGACCCACGTCTTCACGGCGTGCCACAACAGCAGGTTCGGCGTCTGCCGATCTTTCCCTGCAGGCGTGGACGCATGGCACAGCATGAAAAGTTTCGAGCCAACGCCGGCGAGCAGGATCCAGCCGAGACGTTCACCTGTGTCGTCTGCGATCGCGATGTATGCATGATGACGGTCCTCGAATTGCGCTGGGATGTCATCATCATTCGGAGTGAATGTGCGAACAGCCGCAAGCTCCTCCGCGGATCCGTCGAATGGACGAATGGTCACGCCCATCCCCTCGCCTTTGCGCACGCTGGTACGGACGCGCTTATCAAGTGCGTCCCATGCGTTGTCCGCGCTTGTGAGATCAAGCAGGTTGCCGCGGACCACGTAATCTTTCGAGATGTATTTCAACGGCTCATTCATGCGTGTAGTCCTTTGCCGCCTGTGCGGTATCCGTCGAGTTCACGTAGAGCCCTGACCCAAGTTCCGCGCCTGCGAACACCCCTTCGCGCGGCACGAACCGAAGTTCGAACCGTTCTCCGCGTTTCCGCGTGGAGTACATGAAAAAATTGAAATCAAGTTTTTTGCGACGGACGTATCGGAAGCAGAGCGTCAGCGCCTCTGCGACGGAACGTCGTTCCGCGGCCGTGAGCTGACCGAAATCATGCGCGCGACGTTTGGTCGTGATCCGTACTTCGTGATCAAACGGTCCTTCGGGCACGGTAGCGGTGACGTGGCGGTCCTCAAAGAATGGGATCCCTCGTGTCGTTGTGGGTCGTCCACCGAGCGGACCCGTCACGGACATCGCCCACAGTTGAGCGTGCGGATGAAGCTGTGTTGCGCCCGCGTTCTTCCCTTCGTTCTTATAGAGGAGCACGGACGTGATGCGACGATCACGGAACGCGCGACGGAAACGGCCTGCATAGAACGCGAGAAGTTTTTCGATCCGTCGAGCGTCCCAGGAAGCAAGTTGTTTCGCATGCTCGCGACCTTCGACGATCAATTCCTGCCGTCCGTATACGCCGCTTCCGTCCGTGACGAAGATCGGATACGAGTTCGCGACCGACAAGAACGACCCAGCGCGAGCAAGGACCTTCTTGCTGTTCAGACCTTTTGGACAAAACGAACAGCCGCCGGTCTTTTTACCGAACCGTTTTGTGCGATGCGGCGCAAAGAATACGAGACCGCCCGTGCGGGCGTCCCGAGAGATCCAGGAATACGCGTTCCGTTTCATGGGTGAATTGTACTCCTTCACGCGACTTCCACGAACCGACCGTCTTCTTTGAGCGAACGCATCGCGGTTTCGAGGATACGGATCACACGAAGTCCTGAATGCCCATCGGTCTCCGGTGCGCGTCCTTCCTTGATCGCATTGAAAAACTCGCGGATCTGGAGTTTCAGCGGTTCTTCCTGACGGATGTTCGGGATGAATGTATGACCGGTCCGCAGCGACGGGTAGGCCGGCGTGTCCTGTTCCGGATCATACGTTCCGCGATCGTACACTTTGATCGGTTCTGCCGTGTTGATGTCATCGTACACCGCCATCTTTTTATCACCCGCCACGACCATGAGACGCTGCTTGAGCGGTGAATACCAGTTCACGTGCACGTGACCCATGAGTCCGTCGCCGTAATCGAGTGAGAGGTGGACCATGGTCTCTTGCGGAGACGTTGGATGCGGCACATGCGATGCGCCGACGGCCGCCACGCGTTTCGGCATGCGGCCGCCCAGCACCGCTTCGAAGATCGTCAGATCATGCGGCGCAAGATCCCACATCACATTCACATCCGGACGGAACAGGCCCAGATTCACGCGGACCGAGTCCATGTACCGGATCTTTCCGAGTTCGCCGGACTTCGCGAGCTCTGCCAGTGCGCGAACTTCAGGCTTGTAATGGAACACGTGTCCCACCATGAGTCGCCGGTCTGCCTGTTCTGCGCGTGCGATCAGATCTTTCGCTTCATCAGACGTTCGTGTGAGGGGTTTTTCCACCATCACATGGAGCCCGGCGTCGAGCGCGGCGCGTGCTAAGTCTGCGTGCGTGTGAACAGGCGTTACGATGAACGCGACGTCGTACCGGTCACTGAATACAGCGGGGGCGGACTCTGCGACGTGAGTGCGCGGATAACGCTGAACAAGTTTCTGCGCCTTCGACGCATCCAGATCGGAAATGCCGATCGACTCAACTTCCGGGAACTCCAATAGATTCCGAACGATGTTCGGTCCCCAATACCCTGCTCCGACAACGAGGACGCGCATATGATGGGTATTCCTTACATGGAAAAAACGAATACATCAAGAGAGAACCAAAAAGGAAGACATCTTAATATTTCAAACAAGCCTGAAAAAACCGCTATAACGTTTGTAAGAAAAGCACAACATCATCGATCCGGCTTGTACAGCGTAAAAAAAATATTAAACGCCTCTGCAACGTACTGAATATCAGCTTCAGTCATCCCTTGATGAGAGCCTATATAAAACCCATTTCGCTGAATCCAATCAGCAACTGGGTAGGACGAACTAAGATCGCCAAAGCGATCACGATAAAAAGGTTGTGAAATAAGTGGAAGCATGTCACGTGTTTCAATACCTCTTGCCTCTAGATGGTTAACCAAATCAACTTTCAAATATTGATCATGAAGAATGACGATCGGAAACATCATAAAAGCATGATCAGTATCAGTTGGATGGTATGGTAATTGGAGTTCTGTTGCGTACTTACGCAGTACTTCAAGTAGTCGCAAAGCTGTTCGTTTGTGACCATCAATAATTTCAGCCTTTCTGTCCAGCTGCGCGACACCAAGCGCTCCCTCTAGCTCCGTTAGGCGATAGCTGTAACCGAGTCGTACAAAATTAAATCTCCGTTGAACGACTTCTGCCAAATGATCAGTATCTACGGCACTTTGTCGATCATCCATGCTGAAATAAATTGAGTCCCGACCATGATTCGCGAGACTACGTAGAATGATGGCGAGATTCTTATCTTTCGTTAGGACGATACCACCTACACCAGTTACTAGCAGATGACACATATACGTCGAGAAGCAGGCAATGTCGCCGAAGGACCCTACTGACCGACCACGATAACGTGTGAACATCGTTTCGCATGAATCCTCGACGATACGTAATTTGTGTTTCTTTGCAATCGCTTCGATCGGCTCCATATTACATGGTTGTCCAAAAAGGTGAACGGGTACGATTGCGCGCGTTCGATCCGTAATGTGTGCTTCTATTTTACTTGGATCGATGTTGTATGTTCGGCGGTCGACATCAACGAAAACTGGGGTAAGACCAAGCTCAATCAGCATGTTCGATGTTGCCACGAAAGTCACGGCCGGAACGATGACTTCATCACCCATTTTCCATCCATCCAATTCTTTTAATGCAGCAAACGCTATATGGAGTGCACTAGTCCCGCTGTTCACAGCTACCCCAAAAGAAACATCATGATCTCGTGCAAAACGATGTTCAAATTCTTGCAGGAAAGGACCATAGGATAAACGGCCACTGTCAAGAACCCGTAGTATATTTCTACGCTCGCGTTCACCGATGTCCAAGCAGCCAAGGCCGATTCGTATTTGTTTAATGTCGGGTGCCATACCAATAGTTCTTTGGAATACTGCATTCAAACAGATCGACGATTAGGATAGTGTACTGTCAATCGTCATTTTTTTGCAAGGAATCAAGTTTCAAGACAAATAACCCTTGCTATTGCAGTCGTTTCCCGATACAATTCACTCAATATTAATCGATATGGCATCACGTCGTAAGAGGGTGTTGGTCGTTGGAGCCAATGGATTCATCGGTCGAGCACTCACATCACGACTCGTCTCCCTCGGTTATCATGTTGTGGCTGCGTCTCATTCACAATGTCATGGAATCTCTGCTTCGCAAATACGAACTGGCGACCTACGCGACGCACGCTACTGTCGGCGTATTACGAGGGATGTTGACATTATTTAAATAACAGACTCAATACTTTGCATATCGTAAGAAATATGGGTAGCCCAAATTTTTTGACTTCACCGTTCCATAAAGAGTGGTCACATTCTGCGGTGACCCATTTCGAACATCACATGAAGATGCATTAATGCTGATGCAAGAGTCTACATCTTCATTTTCAGTACACGATCTGGAACAATCCGATGTTACACGCCAGATGTGTTCGATGTGCGTTTGAGGTATAGGGAGCACATCAAAAGATGAATTTTGATAATATACGATCGGACGGAAATCTATGAAGCGATCAATCATATCCGGATGATCAATTAAAAACTGATTTCGCCGTAACGCTTTCGTATTGACATCAAGAAATTGAAAAGAGGACCTGTTCAGAGGCAGTTCGAGGTGCTTAGCGTCTATCACGATCAATTGATCAGGGGTATTGTATTTCTCGTAAAAAAACTGGTAGACCTGCATTTCTGATGATGGTGACCAAAATAACAACATGACTTTTAGTAAAATGTATATTGCAAAAATAGCAAATGGTGGAATGAACAGGGTGAGAATACTGTTGGATAAAGTTGTAAAAAGAAATAAAAAACTCATCGTGATTGCAAGACTAAAAATAATGGCATATCTCGGATATCCAATAAGTCCCGCAATTACAACATCAGTCGTGAATACAGCTACTGGATAGAGTAGACATATCAAGAGGACGATCAGCTTCCTTCGTCTTGAACCTAGTTGATGAGAGTATGGTAGTTGGACAAGATAAAATGCGAAAATAAAGAGGAAAGAAACGACAAGTACTGGGTTGCTCTCCCATAAGGTCTGGAACAGCCATACAAATCTTTTCAGCCAGTCAATTGAACCATCCGGAAACAAGTAGTCCGTCCCATTCAGACTCGTACTGGTTGCAACAGACGACGTTAAATTAAGAATTCGTTGATAGAAACTTAATTGAGTAAGTATTATCAACAAAAAAATCCCGATGTGGCATTTTAGGGCTTGTACAGTTTCAGATATTGAAATATGACCAAGCAACATTGCGAATACCACCCAGAGAACCACATGGATCATCATTGGTACTTGTAGTATTGCAAGGAATGCCAGCCATAACAGTAATGAAATATATACTCGCTTCTCAATAAGGAGATTTTTTGTTCGCGTAATGAAGTATTCCTGAAAAAGCACAAGCCCTCCAGCGGTGAGCATGAATAATGAACCAAGAAGCCAGACTTTGCCGGTATGTATAAGCAATACGAATAACGGATTACTGAAAAGAACAGAAAGAAATAGTGCAGCAAGTAACCCAAGTTGTTTCAATCGATTACGCGTGTATAAAAATCTAAAAAAAAGGAACAGCAACAGTAGGACACTGAGACCATTAACAACTCGTACCGTATGTAGAAGATCACCATAGTGAACTGCAAAATATCCCATTAAGATTATAGGTGGATAAAAAAAGGTTAAGTCATATACAAATCTCGTGAGGACAGCAACCGTCACGAGGTATGTTTGCACTCCACCGTAATATGCTCCGCCCACCGTAAAATCCCATCCGGGGAGCGTATGATTACTCAATGCTGATAATGCACTGCTCAAAAAATACGATTCATCAGAAATTACGGCTGTATTATCCCCAAAGGGATTCGGATTAAGAAATAATGGTGATATAAGCAACGTTACTAGGATTGGAAGTGCAGATCGAAATTTCAAAAGCATAAGTGAATGAAAGATAACAATTTCCTATCACGTTTTCCAATAGAGATCTTTAAGCAAGACAAAAATAAACTTTATTCCCATTATGGTCTTTAATTTTGATTTTCCCCACGCTCTCGCCTTTTCCCGACTCGGAATTTCTACCAATCGACACTGCTTCTTTAAACATTTCACAACCATTTCCTGTTCAATGCAAAAATCATTCGACTTCAATCCTAAACTATGGAATGTCGATTTTTTTACGGCTCTAAAACTATACAGAATATCACTCAATTGAATTTTGAAACGTTGATTTACCAAAACAGTTAAGAAATCAGATCCGGCTGAACGGATAATCCCTGTTAGACTCATATCTAGATCGTGACTTCCGCCAAGTCGCCTTGAAGTAATCACCATGTCCGCGGTCTCATCGATCAGCGGCTTGATGAGCTGTGGGATATCGCTGGCTTCATGCGATCCATCGGCATCAAAAAATACAATGATATTACCTGAGGCCGCTTCAACACCCATACGGACTGCATCCCCTCTGCCGAGACCATGATCGAGTAAGTATTTCGCTCCCTGCTCCAAGGTAATGTATCGGGTGTTGTCTTTCGAGTGGCCATCAACAACGATGACTTCGTCTGCATAAGGTTTAACCGATTCAATTATTTTTTTTATTCCTGCTCCTTCGTCTTTTGTTGGAATGACGATTGATATCCCGATATGATCGCTCATATTGCCGATGCTTCTAGTCACAGATATTAACTTTCAGACTTAAGAGATACAGGCTAAGGGATACTAAGCACTACGTCAAATTGATACAAGAAAAAAGAAAAAATATAAACGTCGCGATTGTACATGCATATCATGAATTTCATGTTATCTTTTTAATATATCGAGGACCTTCACCGCCGTCGTTCCGTCCCCGAACGGGTTCGTCCAATCGCGCGCTTTCGCCATCATGCGCCGCATCGTATCCGCAAGGGATGCCGGGTACGCCTCGAAATGGAGCGCGTTCGAGCCGGCGTCGAGCGTCTCCGGCCGTTCGGTGTTCGCGCGCAACGTGACGCACGGCACGCGCAGGATGCACGCCTCTTCCTGAATCCCTCCGGAATCCGTGAGCACCACATCCGCGGACGACTGGAGCCGTAACAGGTCGAGATAGCCGACGGGTTCCGTGAGGATGAACGGATCGCCGAGTGAGAGATGCGCGGCGTCCATAGCCGCCTTCGTCCTCGGGTGGACCGGGAACACCACCATGAGTCCAAGCGTACGCGCGGCGTCCCCGATGGACGAAAGGATGGCGCGAAGCCGCGCGGGATCGTCCACGTTGCTCGGACGGTGCATGGTGAGGAGCGCGTACGGACGGTTCGTGACGCCCAGACGCTCCGCGATGTCGCTCTTGTCGTACGCGACCTTCGTATAATGAAGTGACGCGTCCACGATCGTGTTGCCCACCACGTGCACGCCGTCGTGATCGATCCCTTCTTTCAGAAGACGCTGACGCTGCAGGTCGGTCGGACAAAAAAGCCACTTGGACAGACGGTCCGCCAGGACGCGATTGGATTCTTCGGGCATGTCCCAGTCGTCGCTCCGAAGTCCGGCCTCGAGGTGTGCGACCGGAATGTTGGATTTATATGCCGCGAGCGCGCCAGCGAGCACCGAGTTCGTATCCCCTTCTACCATCACGATCTCCGGCCGTAGTTCATCGAACACGTCGTGTAGACGCTGCATCATGAGACCGATCTGGCGCGACGCCGGGTGCGAACCCACGTGCACATGCGCGACCGGTTCGGGCAGATTTAGTTCGGAAAAGAAAACGCCGTCCAGCTCCGATGAGTAGTGCTGGCCCGTATGGATGATGCCCACAGGCAACCCGCGCCGTTGCGCTTCCAAAATGACGGGAGCGCACTTGATGAGCTCCGGCCGGGTGCCGAGGACGACCCCCAAAAACGGTTTCATGGAGCTCGAGCATGCCCGTTTTTTCCGCCGCCGTCAAACCCCCGGGATGGCTCGGTTATGCGGCTTTCCGCTTGACCATGGGCGTGTATGAGCCTAGTCTGCATGTCATGTCCCCCTTCGCTGTCGCTCCGGGGGACGCGTGGAGCATGATGACACCGAAGGAACCCCGTCCCACGAAGCCCCGCATATTGCGGGGCGAAGTGGAATGGTGGCTCGGCGCGCCCATCGCGGTCGCACTCCTGACCTGGGGGCCGTATTGGGTCCGGAATCTCGCGATCGGACGCAAAGACTGGACTCGCATCCCGGCGCTCGCGGCGACCGTGTTTGACCTCACGGCCTATCTGCAACCGATCGGGCAAGCGATGACGGGTGTCGTGACCGCACATCTCATCGGTCCTTTCGCGCTGCTCATGCGTCTCATCGCGCTCACGTTCCCGAACGCGAGCGTGCCCGAAGCCTGGTTTGTGGCACGATGGATGGCGACGACCGCGGCGCTGTTTGTATTCGCATGGTGCCTTGAGCGCTGGTCCGGAGTGGGTCGTAACATGGCGCGCCTGCTGTCGCTCTCATTCTGGATCGCGTTCATCCTCGTGCTCGGCATGAAACCCGGATTCGCCTCGTGGCTGTTCCCGTTTGGTGTGCTTGGGATGGTCGGTGTGACCATCGTTGGTGAGCGTCTCACAAAGCGACGGATCATTTCCGCGATCGTGTGGTCTGCCATCGCACTCACAAGTTCCTCGCTCTATGCCTGGTACTTTTTATTCGTTGCCGTGTGGCTCGGCGTGACCTGGTTCCTCTGGCTCGTAAAAAATACTCCACGCGTCGCACTCTCGCTCGCCGCGATCGGGTCCGTATCCGCTTGCGTATTCGCCGTCGTGTTCGCCTACTGGATCACGCTCACTCCCGCAGGCATCGTCTGGATCGAACTGACCCAACGCCTGTCATTGAGCTACACGCACATGATCTTCATCTCGGGATCCGTGCTGCTCACGATGCTCTGGACCGTTCTCTTCGGAGCAATCTATGCGGTCGCGAGTTCGGACGATCGACCAAAGATCGAGGTGACGGGCATTGCCTGGCTCTCGCTCCTCTTCACCTTCTTCCACTCCCCGTTCACCGGCCACTACATCCAGAACGATCACTTCCGAAGCGCCGCCGCGATCCTTTCCTGGTTCGCCCTCGCCGTCATCTGGTCTCTCGTTCATCAAAGTCCGACGACGCACGACGCACGACGCACCCGTTTCATCCCCTATCTCACCCTCTTCATCTCCCTCGCCTACGTGATCCGCATCCTCGCCGCCCCCTATGCCTGGAACCGTGACTTCTTGAACGTGCTTCAACTCACGCACTGGTTCGCACTGCTCATCGCATCATGGCTCGCGATTCGATGGATGCAAGGAAAGAAACCGCTCGAGACAAAGACGTTCGCGACCATCGTCCTTTCCGGATCACTCCTGATCGGAGGCAACGCAATGGCAGCGACCTACTTCTATGAATTCAAAGACCTTCCAAAGATCGAAGCGCTCATACCCGTCTTCAACTGGGTGAAAGCGAATGTGCCACCAGGAATCTCAATCTGTACAGGCCAGGGAGGAGAAGGATTTAATATCGATGACATGTTGGCCGCTCAGACAGGACGTGTAGTGCATTTCTCACATACCACCATGTACCACAAAGAACGAGACGTAGCTCTTCTTGACAGGCTACGTGTTATTTCCGGTTTTTTTGATGCGGGAACGGCTGGTGATCAAGTAAACTGGCAGCTCTTGAGCTCAGAAAACCAATTCATCGTCTGTGCTCAGTATCCCGTGCAGGTGAAGCTGTTCCATGCACTCGGTCTCTCTGAAGATCGTATTGATGCGCTCATCGGCTGTCCTCGAAAGACGATCGATGCACGCTGGGCGTATGTGAAGGATGCGATGGATCACCCGATCCGAGACATGGAAGCGTTCAAGCGTGTGTGTCCATTTGTCGTCGTCCCGAACGCAAAAAAATCGTATTGGCATTTGCCGGATGACTATCGTGAAATCCCTGTGACGAACGAGATATACGTGTTTGCATCTATATCAACCGATCTTCGATGAAAATTTCTTCCACCACAACTGAAACGTGAGGATTGACCAGATCGCGTGCAAACCATACGCACGCTTGGACAGGTGATCATCGAGGATCTTGTTCGCGGCCGCGAAATCAATGAACGCCGCGGTCTCCGGGTTATAGGATGGTGACAGGACCTCGCGGACGAATGGAAGCAACGGACCGCGGATCCATTTGGCGGCCGGGCTCATCCATGCGCGCTTCTCTTGGTCTAAGACGTGTGACGGAAGATACGGACGCATCGCGTCGATCAAGACCTTCTTTCCCTGCGTCCGCGAATCGAGTTTGAAACGTGTCGGGATGCGAAACGCGTATTCAACAAGATCCACGTCGAGTAACGGCACGCGCTCTTCAAGACCATGCGCCATGGTGAGTTTGTCCGTACGTACGAGCGACTCATCCGGCAACCAGGTCTGCACGTCTGCGGCCATGAGCTGATTCGTGGCATCTCGCCATTCCGAAGCGAACGAAGGCGCGAGCGCAGAACGGACGTCGCCCGGAGTCTTTAGGAACGACCGGACCGATACTTCTTTCTGCATCACGAATGACAAGTGACGCTCAAGCCCCGGCGTCGTCGCGGTCTTCTTCGCGAATTCTTTGCTCAAGCAAAGTCCGAGCGCCTGTCGTGCAATCGGGATCCGTCGGATGAGATCGATCTTCTGTGCGTACCAGTACCGCGGATATCCCCCGAACAATTCGTCTCCCCCATCGCCGCCGAGCGCGACCGTGATCGTGGGCTTTGCGAACTTTGCGAGCAGATATGTGGACGACTGGACGTGGTTTGAGACCGGTTCATCCATGTACAAAGCGATGTCATCGAGACATGCGAGCACGACTGCCGCGGTCATCGTGAATTCGTAATGTTCCGTCTTAAAATGATCCGATGTCTGTCGTGCGAGTCGCGCGTCCGCGTTGTATTTCTGCGGATCGATCTCCGTCTCATAACCAACCGAAAACGTTTTAATCGTTCCCGACGGATCCAAATCGCGCATCATTGCGAGCACGGACGTCGAGTCGACGCCGCCAGACAAAAAGACGCCGAGCGGTCGGTCAGACACGAGTTGACGCTGCACAGCGGAGCGGACGCGCTCACGAACGCCAACGACCGCATCCTTGTATGACGTGATCTGTTTCCCTTCTTCCAGCTTCCACCACTGTTTCATCGCGACCTGTCCGTCCTTTCCGCCAGAGGCTGATCCACCTTTGGCGGAGAACGTCAGTGCATGCCCAGGTTGAAGTTTTTTCACATCGCGAAACATCGTTCGCGGACCCGGGACGTAGAGAAGACGGAAATACTGACCCACCGCTTCCATATCCACGACTCGTGATACGTCATGTTCCAGGATCGCTTTGATCTCTGAAGAAAAGATCAGACGCGTTCCGTCGACATGGTAGTACAGCGGCTTGATCCCGATCTGGTCGCGGACCAACGTGAGCGATCTTTCGTCTCGGTCCCATACCGCGAACGCAAAGATGCCGTTTAGCTTGCGCAGACCGTCCACGCCCCATCGCGCAAAGAATCTCAAAAGAACCTCGGTATCTGATTGAGACGTGAATGTCTCGCCAAGCCCTTCAAGCTCACGCTTCAGCTCGCGATAATTATAGATCTCCCCGTTGTAGATGATGGTGTAACGTCCGTCAGGGCTCGTCATGGGCTGATGTCCGCCCGGAGACAGGTCAATTATGGACAGACGATTGTGCGCGAACGAAATTCCGGGCGCTTCAAAAAAACCCTCGTCATCTGGACCACGATGTGTCGTCGCCCTGTGCATGCGTCGCAACGCATCGGCGTCGTTCCATGTAAAACCATTGACACCGCACATACTAGTTGCCCGGACGGATATAGACGGACATCTTCTCGATCAAACTCTGCAAGCTGTGACGCTCCTCGACGATGCGCCGCAATTCTGCGCGCGACTTCTGCGTCATGGTCTTGATGAAAAGCGCGACAGATTCCGGCGAGTCGTCCGCAGGAGCGTCAGGATACCCGATCGCGTCCGCGTGCGCGCAGTTGATCACGGGAGTGAGCCCGCAGTACATGGCTTCGAGCACCGTTTTATCGATCGTCTTCGGCACCATGTTCACGAACACGCGATACCGCGGATAGATGTTACGGAGTTCGGGCATGGGGATCGCGCCCATGAATTTCACGCGGTCCTTCAGACCGAGCGACGAGACAAGCCCTTCGATCTCCGCCGCATACTCCGGGTCCTGGCTCGGGTCCTGCGGTCGGCCGTAATGCGTGACGCAGTATTGCGACGGAAGGAGCGCGAGCGTTTTCAACACGATCTCGAACCGCTTTGACCGCGAGATGCGGTGGACCACGAGCAGGTTGGTCATGGGTTCGCGTTCCGCGTCCGGAACGTCTGCGACGTTCCAGTACGCCGTATCGATCCCGTGGCCGGTGACGATCTTTCGTGGGTCGCCTTCGAACTGCGGAAGGCTTTCTTTCGTGGCCGCGAATATGCGCGAGAGACAGATCTCGCCGATGCGGAACGTGATCGTGCGCGTGTAGTGCGTGAACCACAGGTACGTGGGGATGCGTCGGATCCACCAGTACCACGCTCCGGCCGCAAGCCATCGGGTGTTCATGTGCACGAACACACGGTCATATTTCAAGGTGACGATCAGTTTTTGGAAACGCAGAAAAGACCGGAGCCACGATCCGCCCTGTGCGTGTCCCACGCTCAAGACCGGGAACGGGAGCGAGTGCGACACCACGTCGCCGGCGATCACCGTGACCTCATATCCCGCATCCGCGAACGCCTTTGCCCACAAACTCGCGAACGCCAGGTCGTCATGGCGTTCGTCTATTTTTGGAGTGATGAAAAGCAGTTTAAGCATTCTTCAAAATATCGGCGATCCGTTCTGCGGCGTGTCCGTCCCAAAGCGGATGAAGTCCCCCTTTCTTCCAGCGACCGTCCATGACGCTGGAGACGGCGTCAAGGATCTTCGATCGATCGCGACCCACCACTTCGCTCGTTCCGAGTTCGACCGTCACGGGTCGTTCGGTCTGTTCGCGGAGCGTGATGCACGGAACGTTGAATGCCGCCGTCTCTTCCTGCAGTCCACCTGAATCGGTGAGCACGACTTTCGATCCTTTCAGAAGCGCCAGCATGTCGATGTACCCGACGGGCTCGATGGCGCGGATGGTGGGCGGGATCGAGAGTCCGAACGCGTCGAACTTGGCGCGCGCACGGTGATGCATGGGGAACACGAGCGGCAGGCGGACGGACGCAGCCGAGATCGCATCCCAGAGCGGCCTCAACGTGTCCACATCGTCCACATTCTCCGGACGATGGAGCGTAAGCGTCCCGTATGATCCGGGCATGAGCCCCAGATCGGTCAGGATGCGCGAACCGGCCACGGCCGGTTCCATGGCACGCAGACTGTCGATCATCACATTGCCGACCAGGTGGACGCGATCGTGCGTGATCGATTCGTTCTTCAAGTTCGTCATCCCGGCCGGTTCGGTCACGAAGAGCCAGTCGGAATGGTGGTCCGCGATCATTCGGTTCAATTCTTCGGGCATCCGCCAGTTGAAACTGCGGAGGCCTGCTTCAACGTGTCCGACACGAATCCCGGCTACCGTTCCGGCCATGGCACCGGCCGCCGTGCTCGTGACATCGCCGAACACGAGGAGCGCGTCCGGCATTCGTTCACGAAGGACAGGGACGAGCGCGTCCATGATTTTCTTCGTCTGCGTCATGCGATCACCGGCGCCGACTCCAAGATGGACGTCCGGCGCAGGGATCCCCAGTTCCTTGAAAAAAACATCCGACATGGCGGCGTCGTAATGCTGGCCCGTGTGGACAAGGATCGTCGAAACCCCCCGAGCCGCGAGTGCCCGATGCAACGGCGCCACCTTGATGAAGTTCGGCCGCGCCCCGACGAGCAAAACAATATGTTTCATTGAAGTCGCATGGTAATGAAAAACGACTGTTTTGGCAACCGTTTTGCTATGACCAACCGAGTCGCATTTTCACCATCCGCCACACGAGGCGGAGGTGCCTTTTCATTTCCTTCTGATAGTCTAATTTGCTCTCCCCGTGCACGCGTTGCGTAAGCATGGCCGGTACCTCAACCACGCGTTTACCGCGCCGAACAAGGTAGAAAAGAATTTCCGCGTTAATGTCAAACCCCGTGGACTGGAGCGGCAGGTCCACCACGTCCGCGCGGCGATACAGACGGAAGATCGGCGTGACCGCCGTGATCTTCCGTCCAAAGATCACCGAATACACGAGCGTGGACAGCTTGCCGACGAGCACGCGGTACGACGGAATGTCTTTTCCATATCCGGCGAGCTTGGGCGAGCCGGAGACGATATCCACGTCGCCGCGATGGAAACGTTCGAGGAGCAAGGGGACGAGCGAAGGTGAAAACGTGAGGTCCGTATCCATCGTCACCACGAGGTCACCTCTCGCTTCTTTGATCCCGGTGCGGATGGCGACACCCAGCCCACGGTTCCTGTCGTGCTGAACGAGCCGGACCCGTTCCCCGAGACCGCGTGCGACGGCTGCCGTGTCGTCCACGCTGCCGTCGTCCACGACGATGATCTCGTACGGCTCTCCGATCCGCTCGAAGACAGGAACGGCCTCAACCGGAAACCGTTTCAGATTTTCGGCCTCGTTGTATGCGGGAAAGATGAAGCTGATCATACTCTGTGAACGCGACGTTGAAGCGACGCAACCCATTCAAGGATTCTCCTGGAACGCTCCGACCAGGTGTATCGCGCGCTTAACGCGAGCGCAGCCGCCGCCTTGGCGCGCGCTTCATCCGGACGATCCATGGCGCGCACGATCTGGAGCGCGAGCGTGTTGACATCACCGGGCAAGGCGAAAAACGCCGACCGTTCATCCACGATCTCGCGGACCGAGGGCAGGTCCGTCACGACCATCGGCACGCCGCTCATGAGATACTCAAAGAGCTTTAGCGGAGACATGTACAACGCGTAATGTTCCGTATGCGGAAACGGCATGAGGAGCAGGTCTGCGGCGGCATAGAACCGCTTCAGATCCGCTTGCGGAACATGCCCGCGCAGTTCAGTCCCGTCCTGGACACGGGGACGGTACCGCGCGATCTCTTCCGGCGTCCCGCCGACGGCGATCAGCCGGAGCTTCCGTTGTTTGCCGCGAAGATGCGCGACAGCCACAATCGCCTCATCCAGACCCTTCGGCATGCCCATGGTGAGAAACTTCCCGGTATAGAGACAGACGAATTCGCCATCCGGAATGCCGAGCGCGCGCCGTGCCGAAACGCGATCAGGCGCGCCTGCAAACAACGCTGGATCGACCGCGTCTGGTTCCACGAGGATCCGGTCGGACGGAAACCCGAACGACGAAAGGCGTTCTTTTGACGCGCGCGTGAGTGTCACGATCGCATCCATCGTGCGCATGGCGCGACGGCCGAACCACGACGAGTGGACACGGTGCGATTCCCATACGCGAAGCCCTGGAACGTCGCCGAATGAAAAAACGTACGGTTCGCGGCTGTACACGAGGTCGGGTCGGTATGTGAGCAGCCGGGGACGAAGCGCTCGGATGAACGTCGCCGTCTGAATCCAAAATCCAAGCGCGCCGAGCCAATGCCAACGGAGCGCGTCGGCGCACGGCACGCGCTCGAACACGAATGTTTTCGGCTTGTCGTAATAGGCAAACGGATCATCCGCGACCACGGGCGTGCGATCCGTAACATACAGGCGCACCTCATGACCGAGCGCCGCAAACGCCGAACACACGGCCATCACCTGGTCGCTCTGCGCTTTTTCCGACGGGAAACGGCTGTTTGCGATGTAGGCGATTTTCATATCTTTTTCTTACGTCGCAATCGGTCCCAAATGACGACGAGCGCCATCGCCGCCAGAATCGCGAGCAGATTATCCAACGGAATCCGGTACTTCGTGTACCCAGCGATGATGGAATGCAACGCGGAATACACCGCAAAGACGATCAGGATCGGGACGATAACCCCGAACATCTTCCGTCGCTTCGCGAGGACGAGTCCGGCGAGCGTCAAGACTTCAAGTGCGAAGACGTACCCAGCGAGCGACCAGCGCGCCGCCATGATTTTCCAGCCCGCGTCCGCGAATGACCATTGCGCGCCGTATTTCAACCCAGGCTGAAGCATCGGTGACCAGAACCCGGCGACCTTCAACGCCTGCAACTTCCATCCTTCAGACCAGTAGTTTTGCTTCAACCAATCCATCCCAACCTTCGTCCAGTAGTCGTTGAACTCCGGCTCGCTCATCGCTCCAGTATCCTTGCACGATGTCCGACTGTCACCAGGTTCATGAGGATGCCACTCGGTGAACAGTCGTGACGGTTTGAGCCAACCCCGTTCGCGAAGCGCCGCTTCGACTTCCGGCAGCATCACGTACCGCACCTCCTGCGGGTTGTCCGGATTGAACACGCGCTCGCTCGTCTGCACTTCCTGCGGGAATCCGAGGACCGTGAGACCGTACATATTTTCGCTGTTCGCCTTGGCCAAGGCATGTCCCAAATCCGTAGTCAGCGGCACGAACCGGTGGAACGCCTGCCAGTTCCGGTACGTCCACGGCGCAATGAGCGCGGCCGAGACGATCCCCATGATCGCGATCGCGAGCACTGCGCGCTTCACGTCCTTTCGCCAGCGCCACAAAAGCCATGCGGACAAAAGGACGGTCGCGGGCAGAATCGTCCCTTGGACGTACGCCAACGCCGCGATCCAAACGCCGGTCCCGACGGCCCATCGCATTCGCTTCGTCTCTTCGAGACGCAGCAGACTGAAGAGCAGCGTCACGAGGAACAAGCCGGACAGCACCGTGTGGTAGTACTGCGTGTAGTGATAGAAGGTGTACGGATGGATGGCGGTCAGAACCGCCGCGACGAGACCGACTCGACGGTCTTTCGTGAGCGCCCAGCCCAGGCGGTAGACCATGTACGTGAGAAGGACGGCCAGAGCGTTTTGGACGACTGCCTGCGCAAAGAAATTCGCAAACCCGAACAACCCGTACACTCCCGTCAAGAAAAACAAAAAGCCGGGCGAACGGTACGCCGACACGCACCCGACGTCCTGCACGAACGAGTAGCCGTATCCCAGGAACCAATTCTGCACGAGGGTGAAGAATCCCCACTCGCGATTCGCACCAAGCGTCTTCCAGAAAAGCGCCACGGACAGGCCTCGCACGAGAACCGCGAATCCGATCACCCCCGCCGTCCACATCCATACACGACGGCCGGGAACCGGGAACGGGGAACCGAGAACCGTCCATGCAGCGTGCTGCCGACGGACGAGCTCCCCAGCATCAGGAAACTCCTTCGATCTCTCATACGCATTCTTCACCATCCACTCGCGGCGCTCTGACTCCGACAGTTGCTCGCGAATCGCCGCGACGAGCCCCGCGATATCATTAGGTTGGACGACACGACCATCTATTTGCGGCCTGAAAAACGATCCCACGCACCCCACATCCGTCGTCACGATCGGCACGCGCGCGGCCATTGCTTCCACGATCGTCCTCCCCCACCCTTCATATCGGGAAGACAGAACGAACAGGTCAGCACCGCGCCACAGGTCTTCCTGTGAAGACCAAGGCTCGATCGTGACGATATCACTCAGCTTGAGATCATGAATAAGCCGTTCGACGGCTCGCCGGAGCGGTCCTGCGCCGACAAGTCGCGCTCGAAAATCGACACCTTGCTCACGAAGCGACGCGAGCGCACGGACGAGCACATCCAGCCCCTTCTGCTTCACGAACCGGCACGGCGCCACGATCGTCGGCGCCTTGGACCAAGGCTTTGGTTCTCGCGAGAGAAGACCCGTCAGGTTCTGCGCAACCGGAATAACGCTGATGCGGTCGGCCGCGACGTGACATCGCCGGACCAGATGATCGCGTACCCGCTCACTCACGACCCTCACGCCGTCCGCGCGGCGCAGGAAGAACTTTCCCCACCCGGCCATGACTTCGTGAAAAAACGGCAATTCGCGCTCCCACGCGCCCGAATAGTAGTCCGCGTGCTCCTGGACCTCGTACGGAACGTCGAGCAGCCGTGAGACGAGAAAAGCGACGAAACCGGCCGCGAACGGATCTTGCGCCGTGATGATCGGCGTCTCGCCGGTCTTGCGCGCTCGCCTGACCGCCCGCATGACGGCGACGGTTGCTTTCCACACGCGGACGATTGCATTGCCGCGAAAACCGTACACGCACGTCTGCGAATCTCCGCGCTCCGCGTTCTGATGCGCGTTCGCGAGCAACACCGCGGTCACGCGGACGTCGTCTGACGCGAGAGCCGCGAGACGGCCCGAAGATTCTGACGCCGGATCCAGGAATCCGCGCTCGTACGACAGCATGATGATGCGGAGCGGCTTCATAGATTCAGGGCTTCCAGCGTCTTCTTCACCATGGTCTCAAATCGCAACGCGTCCGGCACGGCCGGCGTCGTCCGTTCAGGCCATGGTCCTGACAGGGCGGTACGCCATGCGCCGACGTCACCATACGGCAAGACGCGCACGAGCTCGCCCAAGAGCTCGCGCGTCTCCGGGTTCCCGCCCTTGTCGCTCACGAAGCTCGGCAGACCCACGGACGCGGCCTCGGGCACCACGTGCGGGAAGCCTTCGTATCCGGACGGAAGGACGAACAGGTCGGCCGCGCGGTACCAGTCCGCGAGCGCCGTGCGGTCGAGTCTGCCGACAAACCGCACTCGGTCACCGACGCCCCGTTCAGACGCGAGTTTTTTCCAGTCGTCCAACGATGGCCCGTCGCCTGCGACTACTAAGACGACGTCGCTGGGCAGGTCGGACATGATCCCGATGATAAAATCCACGCCTTTCCAAGGCACGCATCGCACCGCCGTGAGCATCACGCGCTTACCCTCGATGTTGAGTCGCATCGTCGAAGAGGGCAGCGGTTCTGCCGCATTGTAAATGACGCGAATGCGTCCTTCCGGCACGCCCCATGCCTTCACGACAGACGCGAGATACCGGCTCGGCACGATCATGCGGATCGCCCGTTTCGCCGTCCATCGCTCGATCCATTCCAAGACGCGGACCGTCCCCACATGCCGATGCGTCAAAAATTCATCCAACAATTCTTTTCGTCCGGTTCCCGGTTCCCCGTTCCCGGTTCCCCGTTCCCGGTTCCCGGCTTCCCGTTCCCCGTTCCCGGTTCCCTGATACATCTCCCATGCATAATCCCCAACCACCTTCATCACCGTGGATTTGCCAGCGAGCATCGCACCGATCGTGCCTGGCAGACCCTCCGAGACAGGCCCTTGAAGATAAACGACGTCAACGAGCCGTGCTCTGCGACGTACGGTATCCGCAAACTTCCAATATCGTGCCAAAATGTTGCGATTGCGTCCGATCCGTTCAACCGGATATCCGTCCACGTGCTCAATCCCGTCTTTCTCGCCGTATGCGACCACCTGCACTTCGTGCTCTGAAGACAACGCTGCCCGAGCAAAGGCCCGGGTGTATGTGGCAGGTCCGCCTGCGTCCGGCGGATAGATGCCAGTTGCAAGAAGTATCTTCATAAGATTGTCACCCTGAGCGAAGCGAAGGGCTCATGGTTTCTCCAAGACCAACGTCGTTGACCACATGACGTTGTCCAACTGTTCAGGCGTGAACAGCGACCCCATCCGGTCTTCAAGCCCATACCAGACTCTGATGGCGTCGTCCGACGCGCCGCGCATGAAGCCTTTCAGTGGATGCAGGTTGTGCTTGCGGACCGCGATCACACGAAACCCCTGCGCTTCGGCTTGGCGACGAAACTCCGCGTCGTCCACGCGCTTCATGTACGGCCCTTCGATGCCGAAGACCGTGAGAGCTTGGCTAACCGGAACCATGAGGCGCTCCTTCCAGTCCGAGGACCGGAAGTGCCCCGCGTCGTAATTCAAGTATGCGACGCCTCCAGGCTTGAGCGCGGTCCAGACCGTCTTCAAAAAAGCCGGACGGTCCACCACGTGTTCGATCGCGCTCATGGCGACCACCGCGTCGAACGTCCCCTCCTCGACCGGGCGCTGGGCGTCGAGAACACGCAAATCGACCTGCGGGACACCCTGAAACTCCGACCGTCCGCGTTCGACCGCAACCGCGTCCGTGTCCACGCCCACGACGCACCACTCGGGATGTGAAACAACGAATGAAGACCATTTGTGTCCATTGCCGCACGCGAGGTCGAGCACGCGCGCATTCGCCCGGCCGAAGCGACGGTCAAGCTCTCCCAGCATCCACTGTTTTGCGGCATTGCCGCGTTCGTAGATCATCATGGTCGTTGCAGGTTCACGAGCATGCCGCGGATACGAGACGCAATCCCATCCCATCCGTATTTCTCACGAACGACCCGTTCGCCGTTCGTAATGAGTCGTGACCGGAGCGCGGGATCGTTCTGGATGCGGAGCACGGCGGCTGCGATCGAGTCCGGATCACGCGGCTGGCAGAACACGCCGGTCTCGCCGTCCGTGAGAAAATCCGGGATGCCTCCCACCGGGGTACCGACGACCGGAATGCCTGCTGCCATGGCTTCCAGGAACGAATTCCCGAGTCCCTCGGACAGAGACGCGCGCACAAAGATGTCAGACGCCTGCAAGATGCCGGGCAGTTCGTCGTGCGGCTTCGACCCTAAGAAAACGACGCGACCCTGAAGACCTTTCTGCGCAGTCAGCACTTCAAGCTTCTGACGGTCCTCTCCGTCTCCGGCGATCAAAACCTTGTAGGACGCCGGCAGCTTCACGAGCGACCGGATGAGGTCATCAATCCCGTTCTTGAGCGACAAGCGCGAGGCGGTCGCAAGGACGACGTCTCCGTCGTTGAATCCATACGACGCCCGGAGCTCACCGCGACGAACGGATGAAATGCGCGTCGTAAACTTCGCGATGTCCACGCCGTTCGGAACCACCTCCGGCTTTCCCTTAAACCCCATTTTGATCGACCACTCCGCCAAAAAACGGCTGATCGCCTGCACCGCATCCGCGCGCTGGAAGACCTTCTTATGCAAGAACTCCAACTTGCCCGCGCGCTTCGCGTAGTGTTCAAGCGGATCCCCTTCCTGCAGCGTCAGCAAGAGCTTCGTCTTCGGTCTCACCCACGTGTACGTCAAGGCGGCGAATCCTCCGTAGCTCGCCATGAGCGCCCATGCGGCGTCGAACCGTCCAAGCGTGAGCGCCTTCACGGTCCCGAGGACGGGCAGCAGATACTTATCAAACGTCCGCCCGAAACCGACCCGGTGGACCGTGATATTGCCGATATTTTCGGTAGACGCGAGTCCCGGCTTCAGACGCGCGCAGACCATGTGAAACTCCACGCCTGTGGTGAGCGAAGTCGAACCATCCGTGATCCGGTCCGTCACTTCGCGCATGGCAATTTCCGCCCCGCCCACGAGCGGAAAGTAGACGGTGGAAAAGATCATGACTCTCATACGACGCTCTTGAAATAGTCGATGGTCCTCTTGAGACCCTCGCGTAATTCGATCTTCGGTTCCCACCCGAGCTTCGCCTTCGCGAGCGCGATGTCCGCCTGTCGCTGTTTCGGATCGTGCGGCACAGGCGGCAGGTACGTAATCTCGGACGAAGACCCCGTGAGCTCAATCACCAGGTCCGCGAGCTGCTTGATGGTGAACTCGCCGGGGTTCCCGATGTTCACCGGTCCTGTGAACCCTTCTGTCTCCATCATGCGGACGAGACCTTCCACCAGATCATCAACGTATTGAAAACTTCGCGTGTACGAACCATCGCCGTAGACGGTGAGCGGCTCGCCGTGGAGCGCCTGCAGGATGAAATTCGACACCACGCGGCCGTCGTCTTTCGCCATGCGCGGGCCGTATGTGTTGAAGATGCGGACCACGCGGATGTCCACCCCGTACTCGCGGTGGTAGTCGAAGCACAGCGTCTCGGCGCAGCGTTTCCCTTCGTCGTAACACGCGCGGCGTGACGTGGGGTCCACGTTCCCCCAGTACGTTTCGTCTTGCGGATGGCAGAGCGGGTCGCCGTAGACTTCGCTCGTGGACGCCTGGAGCACGCGCGCGCCCGTGGCTTTTGCGAGCTCGAGGCACGTGATCATGCCGAGCACGTTCGTACGGATCGTTTCGACCGGGTCATGCTGGTAGTGCGGCGGAGAGGCGGGACAGGCCAGGTTGTAGATGCGATCAAACTGTCCCGTGAACGGTTTTTGGACGTCCGCTTCGATGAACGTGAAGTTCGGATGGCGCAGGATGTGTTCGATATTGCGCTTGGACCCGGTGAAGAGATTGTCGAGGCACGTCACCGCATGGCCGTCCTGGATGAGACGGTCACAGAGATGGCTGCCGACGAATCCGGCGCCACCGGTCACGAGAATGTGATACATGACTACATCGACGGGCGTCCGTAGCGCGAGAGCCAGATGGAGAGCGCAAGCAGCATCCAGAGCCGATTCCCGTGATTCGTGCCGCGCGTATTTTCGTCGAACAGGCGCTGGACGGCCGGGAGCTGCACGTACGCCGCGAGCGGCCCTTTCGGGTCGATGCACCGTTCGCGCCAATAGCCATTCAGAGGGCCCCGGAACCAGTCTGCGAGCGGCACCTGGAATCCACGCTTTTTTCGGCTCAACACAGCGCTGGGAACGATGCCACGCAAAGCGCGTTTCAGTGCGACTTTCGTCTTACCATGATGCACCTTCTCGTTCAACGGGAGGCGGAGCGCGTAGGCCACGAGGTACTGGTCCAAAAACGGGGCGCGCGCTTCCAGCCCATACGCCATGGTGGCGCGATCCATCTTCACGTTCAGATCGTCGGGAAGATAGCTCATGAGATCGAAACGCAAGGCGCGAGCCAATGGCTCGCCGTCAGTCCCCATCTGCTTCGCGATGAACGCCGCGGGGTCATCGCCAGACGTCTGCTCTAAAAAATCGTGATGGAAGACCCCGGCCGCCTGCGTTGATGAGAAGTATGAACCGCAGAAGAGCTCGGCATAGGCGCGATTCGGATCGCGCTTTGCCCAAGGCGCCGCATCGGCCACGCGGATGAATCGCGGATCATTGAACTCCGTACCGACGATGCGCGCGAGCGGCGGAGCGATGCTCCGGAACCCCGGAATCGCGGCGAGGCGGAGCGCGCGATCAAACGCGACGTACCTTCGATACCCGCCGAACGTCTCATCTCCTCCGTCCCCCGTGAGCACCACCTTGATCTGCTGCGACGCTTGCTCCGAAAGAAGCATGAGCGGCAGCGATGACGAGTCCGCGTACGGCGCGTCGTACTGATTGATGACGTACTCGGCGACGCGGGCGAGATCGTCCGGTTTCGCTTCGAACTCGAGGTGATCCGTATGGAATGCCGTCGCGATCTCGCGCGCCTCCGCGCGTTCGTCCATGCCGATATTCGGGAATCCCATCGTAAATGTACGCAATGGACGGTCGAGATGCTTTACGGCCAACGCGACGACAGCCGCGGAGTCCACGCCTCCCGAGAGAAACGCGCCAACGGGGACATCCGCCTGCAATCGAATCTTCACGGCGTCATCAAGAAGCGACACGATGTCACGCGATACGTCGCCGCTCGCGCTGACCGGGATGCTGGCCCAGTCGTGGTACGACTCGATGCGCACGCCGTTCGCATCCGCGTATCCGCGGTGACCCTGCGGAACGCCGACGATTTCCCGGAATCCCGTGCGCGGCGGCGGCACGTACTGCAGTCCGATGAATTGGCGCAACGCCGCGGGATCGATCGTGACAGGTTCAAGCGGGATGAGCGCCTTGAGCTCGGATGCGAACGCGAACGATCCGTTTGTGAGGACGCGGTAAAAAAACGGCTTCTTCCCGATCCGGTCGCGCGCGAAGAAGAGACGGCGCGTCGTGGCGTCCCAGATCACGAACGCGAACATCCCGCGAAGGCGTTTCACGGAGTCCTCTCCCCAGCGACGGTACGCTTCGAGGATCACCTCGGTGTCTGACGTCGATCGAAATGTCGAGCCGAGCCGTGAGAGCTCCTCACGCAACTCGCGGAAGTTATAAATTTCGCCGTTGTAGACTATGGTGAATCTTCCATCCGGCGCCTGCCCTCCGAAGCCCGAAGGGCGTAGGAGGGTCATCGGTTGCGCGGCGAGTGGCGACAAGTCCACGATGGCGAGCCGTCGGTGGCCCAAACCGACGCCTGGCTTGATCCAGACTCCCTCACCATCACGTCCGCGGTACGGGATCGCATCCATCATGCGCCGAATCAACCCCTCGTCCGGAGGAGATCCGTCGCGCGTGACGATACCTGCAATGCCGCACATATAGATAAGTGCTTGGGTGCTTGAGTGCGAGAGACCCTCGTGCACTCAAGCACTCAAGCACTCAAGCACATTATCCGTAGTTGCTATTTGTGACGAACCTCTCTACTCTAGCCTCAACCATGGGAAATTCCAAGCGTCTCCTCATCGTCGTGACCCAGGCAGAATGGGGTGGCGTTCAGGGCTATGTTGCGCGCTGCGCCGCGGAGGCGAAACGACGCGGATTCGAGGTGCTTGTCGCCGCGGGAGGGACAGGCGAGCTTGAGTCCCGTTGTCTCAATAACGGCATCCCCTATCGCCGCCTGTCACGGCTTCGACGAGACATCTCACCCTTCGCGGACGTATCTGCAATCCGGGAGCTCGTCGCGCTCATGCGAGAGTGGCGACCGGACGTTGTGTACCTCCACAGCTCAAAAGCTGGCATCATCGGGAGCATTGCCGCGCGCATCGCAAAGGTCCCGCGCGTCGTGTACCGCATCGGCGGGTGGTCGTTTCTGGACCCGGTCTCGCCGTTGCAAAAGATCATCCGACGCTGGAGCGAGAAACTGACCGCGGGAATGAAAGACGTCATCATCACGGTCCACCCCGGAGACGAGGAGCTCGCGCGACGCGTGGGCATCCGGCCGCGCGAGGCGCTCGTAACCGTTGCAAATGGGATTGACCTCAATGCGTTCGACGCAAACCTGCTGTCTCGCGATGATGCACGCGCACTACTGCGCGGACTCTGGCGCGAGGGTGTCCCTTCCCACGCGTCCATGGATGAACACGATCAACTTGTCCTGACCGTGGCAAATTTTTATCCTGCAAAAAACCTGATCGGATATCTGGATGCGGTGAAGCTCATCAACAAAGAACGACCACGGACTCGTTTCCTGATCATCGGCGACGGAGAGAGTCGGACCCAGCTCCAGACAGAACGTGCAGCGCTTGGTCTCGACGCGATCGTCTCCCTCCCAGGTAAACGCGACGACGCGGCATCACTCCTCCAAGGCGCCGACGCCTTCGTCCTGCCGTCGGTCAAGGAAGGAATGTCATGGGCCGTCCTCGAAGCCATGGCCGCGTCACTCCCATGCGTTGTGACGGACGTGGGCGCGAACCGATGGATGGCGGAAGACGCGTGCGCCGTGGTCCCTCCGCGCGACCACCAGGCGCTCGCGCATGCGATCCTTCGGCTCCTCGACGACAAAACCGCCGCGGACAGGTCGGGAGCGCGAGCGCGAAACGTCATCGAACGACGATTCACGGATCGCGCGATGTGGGATGCAACGTTCAACGCACTCTTACCGCCTGGGACCACTGCCGCCGTTTGAAACGGGTGCCGTCGGTGGCGCGGGAGTTTCGCTCGTTGTCGAACTCGTCGGTACGGACGACTCGACCGGTGGATTGATCTCGATCGCGATCGGTGTCATGTCAATCGAGGCGTCGATGGAGGTCGCGTTCCCCTTGCGGAGCGCGTCGAGTTTGGGGGCGATGCTCGGATCGACTTGTTGCAGTGCGTTTAAGATGAGGTTCCGTTCTTGGAGGAGACCCATCCGCTCCATGATCCGTGCGATATCGAGATACATGGACGAACTTCCGCCGCCGAGCGTAGGAAGCATCGGAACGACCGATTTCAGGGTCTCCGGGTCGTTCTTCATCTCCGCCGCCTGCGCCAGGATGAGGGCGTCCCTCACGCTCCGCAGGGGGTATTTGGACTTCGCTTTGACCGCCTCGAGGATCGCCTCCGCGCCCTCGTCCGGCTTGCCGAGGTCGAACCATGCGGTCACGCCCACGTACCACCAGCTCTCGCCGATGTTCCGGTTGAATTCGAGCGCCTGTTTCAACACGTCGAGCGACTCCTCCTTCCGGCCGAGCAGGGAGTACATGCGCGACAGGCTGTAGTAGAGCTGCTGCCGCTTCGGTGACGTTTCGATCGCCGCCCGGTACTCACGCTCCGCCAGTGCGATTTCTTTCGCCTGCTCTTCGGGAGGAATGAGCGGCAACACCTCATTCACCAGCCGCGCGTAGATGAAGTGCGTATGCGTGTTCCGTGGATGTTGCGCCACGAATGTCTCCGTTATTTTCTTCGCGTGGTCGTACATCTCGCGCCAATACGGGAGCTGTGCGAGTTGGCCGTTCGTGGCCATGCCGATCAGATCGCGCGACAGGAGAAACGTCTGTTCGTCGAGGTATGGGGTCGGAATGTCCCCCGCCGACTTCATGACCTTCCACGATTCTTCGATGCTCCGACCGCGCAACACGTTCGCTCTGATGGCGAGCATGGATGCTTTGAAGGGAAGGACGGAATACTGCCAGACCACGAACAGCATAACGATCTGCACGATGATAAACCCGGTCCACGGAACGGCGCGCGTCTCCCCCGTCTCACGGGGTCCGGTCTTTTGTCCGTTCACCTCCTCCTTCTTGCCCACGAACTCCCCGCACGTGGCGGCGATCACGAGCGCGTACATGAGATAGCTCATCGAGAAGGCGGCCGGGTGGTCGAACACGAACAGGTTTTGCACGAAGTACGCCACGGGGAGCGCGGTCAACACGGCGGCAATCGGCAGGTCGATCCATCCCTTTTTCCATGCGCGCCACACGAGGTAGAACAGCGCCACGAAAATGGATGTCCATGCCACGAATCCGAACAGTCCCGTCATTGACAGAACGTCGAGAATCGTATTGTGCGCGCGATCAAACCAGGTTTCGTAGTATCCGAACTCGAGCGACTTCGGATTGTATTTGATGTTGAAGAGGATGTGGAAGGCATCAAGCCCCCAGCCCGTGAGCGGGCGCTCCAAAAACCCTTTCCACGCGATCTCCCACGCGATGAAGCGCGTTGTCGTTGCGCCGGAAAAATTCGTCAGACGGTTCAAGATGCTGTTGCTCATGACGAATTCCGTCCCGCGCAACAGGAAGATCACACCATACGCCGCAAAGACTCCGACGCCTCCTGAAAAGATCGTCCATTTCGCCTTTCGATTATCGGTGAACAGCCCGTAATACAGAACGAACACCGCGATCCCTGCCGCTAGCCCGAGCATTGCTCCACGAGACTGTGCCGCGAGGAAAGCCGAGATATCAATCAGTGCGGCCAGCATGTAGATGACGCGGACTTTCTTCGACGTCGTCTTCAGGAACAACAGCACCAAGAAGAACAAATTGAAAATCTGGTACGCCCCCATGTAGATAGGGTTGTCGAGCAGCCCGCCAACTCGTCCACTCGCAGGAAAGAGGAGGAGATTCGGGACGACTTTCTGGAGCAGCGCCACGACCGCCATCACCACGGACAGGAAGACTTCGTAATTCAGGAGGCGCCGCCAGTCAGTCCAAGTTTTTAATAGCCCGATCGCCATGGTGAGCCATGCGAACAGGTGGAGCAGCGTGAAGAGGCCGTTCATGCGCTCCTGGTTCCCCCACCAGGAACGGACCGGGTCCACGGAAAACGCCACGGAGAGACCAACGGCGATGAAGTATGCGATGATCGCGGTGTAGAGCGCCGACTTCGGCGGCCGGTACCGCGGCTCCATCCACGCGAGCGCGAGGTACGCAGGGAACGTGATGCCGATGAGGATCTGGAACGCGATTAACTTTGAGAACACGAACGGGAAAATCACGATCGGAATGAACACGAGCGGCATGAGCAGACCCCCATAAACTCCCAGATAACTGATGACCTTAAAAAACGTGATCGCTCGAGTTCGGTTCATAGTGAATGAGAGGATAGCAGCGCACGATGGAAAATCCAAATTTCAGGAGAGAGAACGGTCTACGAAAGCGCCCTTCCCAAACGTCATCCCGACCGAATGACGCCGCATGTCCTCATTGCGGCGGAATGAGCGGAGGGACAGTTTTCGAACATGGTGAATGCTGAAAAACTGTCCCTCCGCTCGGCCGTCGGACGGCCTCGGTCGGGATGACGCTTTGTAGGCGCATTGTGGCCGTTCCACCATAGCAAAGCCCCCGCTTTACGCGGGGGCTGTTGCTTTCTGCGAGGCGCATGCCCGCAACGATCCTCTGTAAGGCGTAGACCGAAGTCCAGGCCAAAAGAGTACTAGTTGCTGATGACTTGCGTCTGGGTGAGGTCTTCGAGCAGGACATCGTTGGTCCAGTCGCGGGAACCGCCGGCTGTTCCGGACGTGTTGCCGTTCACGTGGACCGAACCGTCTGCGAGGTCAGACCAGAGGAACGTGCCCGAGGCATTGATGCCTTGGTATGCGACTCCACCGCCGACGGAGGTGTCGATGCCGAGTGCACCGCCCATGTCGCCGTCAACAATGTACCCCGTGACCGTCCCACCGCTCGAGCGGTAGAACTGCGTCGAGATCGTATTCCCCGTGCTCGTGAAGGTCGGCGTGGCGCGCAGGGTGTACACCGTGCCCGAACCAGTCACCGATTCTTCGTTCACGAGACGAACCACGATGCGACCGTGGCCGCCCAGACCGGTTGCACCGGTCAGGTCGCCGCCGGTCACCGCATCACGGATGAACACTTCGGCTGAACCGGCCGACACGTTCAACGGTGTCGAACCCTTGTAGAGCCGGAAGTTGTTCAAGTTCGTGATGTTCGTGGACGTGTTGACCGTGAAGATGATCTGCATCCAGGACACGTTGCCGTTGGCGTCCGGCGTGACCTGGAACTTGTAGATCTCCGTGTCCGAACCGCTCGAGAGCGTGTTCGTGGACACGGCGAGCTTCGTCACCGTGGGCTTCGTCTTGCGAAGCACCATCACGTTGCCGTAGAGCCCGTTCGTGGAAGTGGCGTACAACCGCTCACCGGATGCATCACCCGTACCACGGATGTTGATCTGGTTGATGTAGTTGGCGTCCCACTCACCCGTCCGGGTGTCTGTGGCGAGCGCGAGCGTCGGCTGGTCGCCGGAGCGCGGCGAACCTGTCGTGGCGCTCGAGGTGGTGCTAAGCGCGGAGAGCTTGGCCCACAGTTCGAACTGGACCGTGCCGTCCTTCGCAACCTTGATCGGGTTCTGCGACAGGTCAATGTCCTTGGAACTCGTAGTTCCGGCAGACAGGGTGTCCTGGCGGTTCGTCACGTCCCCGTTCTGAGCGACGGCGACCATTGCGAAGTCCGCGTTCTGACCGCCATCGGGCGGGTGCATGATGCGCACGCGATCGATCGTGGCGGCTTCGAATTGCGTCGAGGCCTTGAAGCGGGCGAACACCTTCCAGGCGCTGCCGCCTGCCACGAGAATCGCGGTCTGCGGATGGCTGTCCTGTTGGTAGTTGATGATCCCGCTGTTTCGGACGCTCTGGATAACCGTCTGGCTCGCCGCGGCGGAGTTGTTCACAACGCCTGCGTCGAGTGTTGCGGTCACCGAGTTGGCTTCCTGGTCCTGAGCCGTCACGTCCGCAGCGGCGGCGATCCCGATGGCGAACTGGTCGGTCGAGGTTGTGCTCGACACGGTGCTCGCCAGGGTCACCTTGGCCGTGAGGGTCTTACTCGTGCCCTTCGGAACCGAGATGCTCATGTTCGTGATCTGCGCGTCACCCGTGGTCGTGTCCGGGGCTTTGGAGAGACCCACTTGGGTCGCACCGTCCCAGAGCGAGATCAGCGTGACGAGCTGAGCGAACTTGGCTGCCGTGTAGCCCGGGACAAAGGCCGTTTGCGCCTTGCCCGTGAGCTTCACGGACGTAATCGTCATGTCACTCTGCTGACCGGCCGTGAACGTGAGTCCGACGGCGTCAACATTTTGCTGTTTCTTCACGATCGTCGTTCCGGTCGGCGTGGTGGCAAGCGACACGGAGAGGCTTGAGGCCTTTACCGTCTGCGCGTTGCCTGTAATGGCCGCGTTCGGGACGATCTTCGTCGTTGCGAGGAATTCGCCGGTGTCGACCACGCGGATGTCGCTCGAGCCGAAGGCCACGAACGCCATCGTGTACGCGTTGTTCCCGTCACCGAACAGTTCGCTCGCCACGTCTTCCGAGTTCGAGATGTCAGCGACCACGGCGAGGTTGCGCGTCTGGCCGGCATTCAGGTTCCACGAGTCCGTGAAAATGATGTTCCCGGTCGTGAGAGCTGGTGATGCCACCGCAGTCGGCATGCCGATCGGACCCATTACGGTCGCGCCGGTGTCCGTGTCGATGATCTTGAAGTTCCGGAAGTATTCCGTGCTGGCCGTACCCTTCACCTGGCTGCCGGCGTTCCCCGTGAGCGTCACCGTGAAGCGACGGATTTCAAGGGCGTTGTCCGGCGAGGACAGGGCGAAGTTGAAGAACGGAACCTTGAGCGTGCCCTTGGCCACGTTGCCGGTCGAAGGACCGTTAAACGCAACCGTGAGCTGTCCGCCCTGGGTCGTCACCGTGAGCAGGTTGTCGTCCGTGGTGCCAGCAGTTCCCTGCGTGTCACCATCAAACGAACCTTGCGCGACGGCTGAACAGCCGCCGATAGCCGTATCCGCGATACAGATCGCGGCCCCGGCGTTGTAGACCTTGTCGATCGCCGTCACGTCCGTGGTGTATTCCACGTAGGTCGTGATCGTGCGGTCAGCGCGGCCCGCGATGTCCGCCGTGAGCTTGAACGTCTTTGTGGTGCCGTTCGTAATCACGTACGGCGGGTTGAACACGAGGGTGATCAAGTTCTTCGAGCTCACGCCCGTCGCGCTTGCCACCTGCGTGGTGCCCTGCCAGAGCTTGAGGTTCTTCAGGTCCGAGTTCGTGATGGAACCGGACTGATAGAGCGTCACCTGGCGGACCTCCACGTCGTTCGTGTTCGCCGTAATGCGGAAGTTGGAGATTTCCGCATCCTTCGTGCCGATGGTCGGGTTGGTCGGCTGGACGCCCTTCGTGATTTCCACGCGGGCGGCTGCCGTCGTACCAACGGTGAAGGTGTTGCCGCGAACCGGGAAGGAACCGGAGACGGTCCCCGTGCCCGAGATCACGACGGACGCGGCGTCGGTGAGTTCCATTGAGTGTTGACCACCAGTGGAGCCGGCTGCCACGCCAAAGTCGCCGTACAAGTACACCGAGATCGTCGTCCCGGCCGGCACAGAGATGCCGAGGGAGTTGAACTCAACCACGTGCGTGGTGGAGTTGATCGTGCGGCCCGTGGTGAGGCGCTGCAAGTTCTGATCGTACAGGTACACGTTGGCGAAGTCCGCCGCCGCACCCGTTCCAACGCGGCGGAAGCTGAGACCGTTCAGGAGCGCCTGGTCAGAACCCGCCGTGAGGTTGACCTTCACGAGGGAAACGGACGAGGCGTTCCGAGGAACGTTCTGGCCTGCCGGTGTGTCCGGAGCGAGAGCGACTGACAATCCGCCCGTGACCGGGGCTTGGCTCGTGCAGGCCACGTCGGCGAGATCCGCCTCATAGCCCGTCACGTCGGCGCCGGCCGTGTAGACGACGGTCGTCGGGACCGCGTCGCCTGCGTGCAGCATGTTCGCCGTCATACCGGCGGCGGTCACGTTACGTTTGCTGCCTCCCCACACCATGTACGTGTTCGTATCACCGGCGTAGGAGACCAGCTGACCATCCGGGTGAACCGGAGAGTTGACCGACGATCCGACGGAGTAGTTCACGAAGAACGAATCCGGGACGTCGACCACGCTCTGGGCCCAGGAGTCGCCGTAAAGCGTCTTCGCCAAGGCTTCCGTCTCAATCCAGTGGAGCATGGCGCAGCGGCCTGTGACGGCGTAGACCTTCGGGTCGGTCGTGATCTTCACGAGCTTGGTGCCCGGGCGGATCGTGACGTTGCCTCCGATCATGATGGCCGCGAGCTCCGCATCGGTAATGGTCTTCACCGATGAGAAATCGCTGTACCAAGAGAAGTATGTTTTCTCGTTCGGGAAGACGTAGCGTTTCCCGTCCGCGCCGTAGTAATACACGGCCGGGCCCGACGCCTTCACGAGATCGCCCGGGTTCAGCGTGGCGGCACTCGCGACGCTTGGAAACGCCAGGGTGCCTCCGACTGACCAGAGGATCGTCGTCATGGAGACGAACGAAGAGAAAACCTTTTTAAGGGATTTCATGTGATGAATGATTCCGATGAATGACGCGCTGATACGAACGGAACGTTTGTGATCAGGCACGTGCGAATCATCGGATGGAGTGTGATACGTGGGATCCGTAGGAATCCCGCGCATCGAATGGTGAATATATTCACCCTGTCTTCCCGACGGATGTCGGGGTCGACCTTTAGAGACAGAATGTCCTGGCGAGGATGCATTCGTACTGGCGGGCGCATAGGGAAGGAATCCGCGATGCGGAGACGTTCCTCACCCGCCCGGTTGGAAGACTCTGCCAGTGCAGGGTCGCCCAATGAGGAGGGATCGCGAAGTCGAGACGACTATGGTTTCGTCGTGGTGGTCATGGTCGTTGATGTGGATGGAGACGTTCCGTTCATCGTAGACGTTGTTGATCCCGGGAGTCCGGACGTGGACCCTTCGGCTCCGCTCAGGGCAGGCTGTGCCGATGCCGTACTCGACGCTGTAAGCACGTTCGACGTGCTCGACGTGCTGGTCGCGTTTGAGAGCGCGAGCGACTGCTCCTCCGCCTGCTGCTGAGCCGTAAATGATTTCGCGGTGGCGTCCTTAATCATCCCGACAGCCTCATTAAGCTTGTTGTCCTGCACGAGCTGCTGCACGGCATTCAGTGACGTTTGAGCGTCTTCCGTAAGCTCACGCGTGGACGTTGAGCTCCCAATGAGCGCTTTCGTGGCCGCGACCGTGACCGCCGCGACTTCCGCGTGCGCCGCGAGCGATGACCCGATGTCTGAATCGCTGACGGACGTGTTCCCGGCATCGGCATGGACGTCAACGAGCGCTTCGAGCGCCTTGATCCCGTTATCCGCCGCCTGCACCTGTGCCGCGACCACCTTCTCCTTTACTTCCTGCGAAAGCTCATTTTTCGTTTCATTCAACGCTTTCACCACTTCAACCGCGTTCTTATCAACGGTCTTGGCAATGTCTGCGACGTCGCTTCCGGATGAGCCTTCCTGCACATCGGCAAGTTGCTGCTTCAATGTATCAAGATCGCGCTTCAGAATATCGGCCGCTTGTGACGCGCGCTCCTCCTTCTTCGTGACGGGCGTTGAAACAATCGTCTTCAGTTCTGCAACGCGACGGATCGTGAATTCCGCTTTGAGTTTCACCTTGTCCTGCTTCGTGGACGCGAGCGCGAGACGCGCCTGTTCCGTGACGAGCTTCACCGAATAAAGCGTATCTCCCGGGATTGAGTTTTCAGCCGCGCTCACCGACGCGATCGATCCGCCAAGGACGACGGTCGAAATAGACAGGGTCGCGACCGCTGGCCCCCGCAACGTTCGCATGACGCGCGCGTAGAGCGGCGCGAAGATGGGCAGACGACGCCGGATCGCCTCGGTCTCCGCCGACGGCATCGTATTCTTCACCTGCATGAGGAGCGTCTCGCGCGTGGAACGTAACCATGCGGGATCAGGATTGATCCCGCGTTCGCGGTCGCGGAGCGACCGGATGATGCGATAGAGGTCTCGTTTCATTGATTGTTCGCGTCAATGGTATCCAGCGCTTTCTTCGCCCGGTGGTAGACGACCCGGACGTTGCCGGTCGTTTTCCCCAGAATCTCGCCGATGATGTTGAACGGGAGTCCGTCGATGAGCCGGAGCATGATTACGTCGCGGTACTCGTCTTTGAGGCGCTCGAGCTTCCCCATGATGAGTGCGAGGTCTGCTCGGGCTTCGATAACAGCTTTGGACTGCCCTGCATCTGACGGATCACCTGATGCAAAAGAAGACGTTTCAGACGCCTGAAACGTTACAGCCAGCGTTCGGGATGGATTTGCGGCTCGTTGCCGGTACCAGTCAATTACGGCGTTCCTCGCGATCTGATAGAGCAGGGCTCGGATATCTCCAATGGCGCGATGTTCCTGGACGTATCGCCAGCACTTTAAAAACGTGTCGGACGTGAGGTCTTCTGCGTCTTCTTTGGAAGGCAGTTTCAACAAAACGAACCGATAAATCGATATGACATATCGGTCGTAAATACGCGCAAATGCCTGCGAATCCTGATGCGCCCGGATGCGATACAGCAGGTAACGATCCACGAGGTTCGTCATGCGTTGTTTTGGGGATTGTGACGCTTTCCTGACAGAAAAATGTTCCTCCTGGCGAGAACGGACAGGCTACATGACTGAATGATGGGAGACAAGATGATATTCATTGATAATGACTCGTTGTCTACGCTAGCGTAGACAACATTTACTCTTTATGGCATGATTTATTCATGTCGGACCAAACAAAAAATGCGTTCCGCGTCACGCTCTCCGAAGCCGCCAAACTGTTCGGAGTCCACGATAAGACGCTTCGTCGCGCCTTGAAGCGCGGAGAACTTCGCTACGTCGTCGTCCGAGGTCGCTACCGTCTGCATTTTGAATCACTCATGATCTGGTCTCAAAAGACGGTGACTGTACGGAACAAGCGAGACATGCACGGGATCGGGCAATGGGTGGAACGATGGAGGATCAGGAATACGCTGTACTCCCCGCGACCGCCAAAACAGGAACCATAACGAGACATAAGTACCCCGCCGTTCGCGAACGGCGGGGTACTTATGTCTGAACTCGATGGGACGCGTTACAGCGTCATGTATTCCGACGCCACTCCGTTCACCACCGAATAGATCTTCCACGGGTCGCGCTTTGGCCCAGGCATGCCCGGCGTTCCGGAAGGCATGGCCGGGAGCGCAATCGCGTCGAAGCTGGGCTTCTCGTCCAGAAGCTTGCGGATGACTTCGAACGGAACGTGCCCCTCCACCGCGTACCCCTCTACGAGGGTCGTGTGGCAGCTCCACAAATCGGACGGAATGCGATAGCGCTCCTTCACGGTGGGGAGACGCTCGTTCACCACGGTCACGTCGAACCCTTCATGTTTGAGGTACGCAATGTATCCCTCGCAGCATCCGCACGTCGGCGCCTTATACACGGTAACGGACGTTCGCGGTTGTTCTTGACCGATCGGTTCCGATTTTGTGGACGACGATGCGGCGACCGCCGTCGTTGTCGCGACAAGGTCTGCCGTCGCGAGAGTGCCACGATCGGCGCCTGGAGCCGTTTGCAGGACTGCGACGGCATTCCCCCGTTCCGACGCGGGCGCCTGGAACAAGAAAATTCCGACGATAAATGACGCCGCGAGGAGAACGACAACGTGGTGCGATTTCATACGCGTCACCGTTACCCCGCCATCGGGCCGGCACTCAATTTCGCGAAGCCGATGAAGATGGCGCCCAGGATCGTCGTCATGACCACCGGCGCTGCGGCCGACACCCAGTTCCGACGGTTGGGCTTGAACCCCCGGATGAGAAGCGAGTTCATCACCACCGACACCGAGCTCAAGGCCATCGCCAACCCCGCGAGTTCCGGTTTCAGGATGAGGCCAACACCTGCGAAAACGCGGGCCGCGATCGGAATGCCTATGACGTTGTAGAACAGCGAGAAGAAGAGGTTCTGCTTCACCTTGCCGAGCGTCTCCCGCGCAAGTTTCACGGCCGTGACTACGTCCGTCAGGTCGCTCTTCATGAGCACAATGCCGCCCGTTTCCATGGCCACGTCCGTGCCGCTCCCCATGGCGATGCCGAGATCGGCCTGCGCCAAAGCCGGCGCGTCATTGATGCCGTCCCCCACCATGGCCACCTTGATGCCGGTGCCCTGGAGCTTCTTCACCTCGTTCGCCTTGTCTTCCGGCAGCACGTCGGCGAGCACGTTCGTGATGCCGGCCTGCTTCGCGATCGCCCGTGCCGTGCGCTCGTTGTCGCCCGTGATCATGTACGTTGCGAGTCCCATGCGCTGGAGCGCGGCCACCGCCTGCGCCGACGTTTCCTTGATCGTGTCCGCAACCGCGATGAGTCCGAGGATCTCCTTTCCGTTTGCGAGGATCATCGCGGTCTTTCCCGCCTCTTCGAGCTTCCGCATCTTCCGGTCGATGCCGCGCACGTCCAACCCGAGGATGTCGATGACGAGCTTGCGGTTGCCGAAGGAGTAGGTCGTCCCGTTCCACACGGCCTGAACGCCGTGCCCAGGAATGGCTTGAAACTCTCGGACGTCGACGGGCGTGATCCCCTCTTCTTCCGCGTACCGACAGATGGCTTCGGCGAGCGGGTGCTCGGACTTCGCCTCCAGTCCGGCCGCGATTTCCAGGAGCTCGTCCTCATCGGTGAGCGACGCGCCCACGATGTCCGTGACTTCCGGTGTCCCTTTCGTGATCGTGCCCGTCTTGTCGAACACGACCGCCCGAATCTTGCATGCCGCTTCGAGCGGCTCGCCACCTTTCACGAGGATGCCGTGTTCAGCTCCCTTGCCTGTGCTCACCATGATCGCCGTGGGCGTGGCGAGGCCGAGGGCACACGGACAGGCGATGACGATGACGGCGGTAAACGCCATCAGGGCGAAGCTGAGCGGCGCCTGGAGGATGAGGAGCCACACGAGGAACGTGAGGACCGCGATGCCGATGACCGCCGGCACGAACCAACTCGAGATGCGGTCGGCGAATGCCTGGATGGGCGCGCGCGACCCCTGCGCGTCTTCGATCAACTTGATGATCTGCGCGAGAACCGTCTTCGAACCCACGTTCGTGGCGCGGAACTCGAAGCTCCCCGTCTTGTTCATCGTCGCGCCGATGACGGTATCCCCTTCCTTCTTTTCGACCGGCAGGCTCTCGCCCGTGAGCATGCTCTCGTCCACGGCGGACGAGCCCGTCACCACGATGCCGTCCACCGGGATCTTCTCGCCGGGCCGAACCACGATCACGTCTTCCTGTGCCACCTCGTCGATCGGGATGTCGAGCGACCGGCCGTCGCGCACCACGCGCGCGGTCTTCGCCTGCAGGCCCATGAGCTTTTTCACCGCTTCGGACGTCCTGCCTTTCGCCTTGCTCTCCAGCCACTTGCCGAGGATGACGAAGGTGATGAGGAACGCGGATGTTTCGAAGTAGAGTTCAGGAATCTTTTCGCCGACCGACCCGAGCAGGCTTCCGGCGCGAACGGCGTACACGATGAAGTTCACCGCACTGTAGAGATACGCGGTCGACGTCCCGATGGCGATCAGACTGTCCATGTTGAACGTCTTCATGCGCAGGCTCGACCACATCCCTCTGTAGAAGCCGGCGCCGATCAGGAACTGCACGGGGGTGGCGAGCACGAATGAGACGATCCCGATCCATGGCAGCATGGCCGCGCGCAGCGGCAGGAAGCCGAAGAAATCCAGGAACATGAAGTACAGCATCGGGATGCTGAGCGCGAGGCTCGTGAGGAACCTCCGGCGGTACGCGAGCATCTCATTCTTGCGCCGCTTCCGCTCTTCTTCCGGGTCCGCCTTGTCGGCGAGGTCGGCGCGGTACCCCGCTTTTTTGATCTGTCCGATGATGTCCCGTTCATTCGTGAGTCGCGAATCGAAGATCACACGCGCTTTCTCCGCCGCGAAGTTCACGTTCGCTTCTTTCACGCCGCGAAGTTTCTTCACGCTCCGTTCGATGAGCCCGGCGCACGATGAACAGTGCATGCCGCCCACGAGGAACGTGGCGCGCTGTTCCGTCCCTTCGCCGACGGATGAACCCGGAGCCGCCGCGGGCGGCGTGTGAATGGCAATGGCTTGGACCGGTTCCGACGGTGCCGTGACGGACGACGCCGCAGATGAAGACGGAGCGTGGATCGCGCCGACCCGGTCGAATACGTGGCTCACGGCGAGCGTGCGCGCCAAGTGCTCGACGATCTTCCCGGCCTCCTGGGACGTCGTCGCGTTCGTTACGGTGCCGGCCTTCTGGGACGTCACGCGCCCCTCGAAGTACGGCTCGCCGCGCTCGTCGTGCCGGATGCGGCCTTCGGCCCACGTAGTAACTTCGTAGCGCACGCGCGCGTCGGCGTTCTGGGCGGCGCGCTCCGACGCGTGTTCCGATGCCGGTGGCGTTTCCTGTTCTGGAGATGTCGCACCTGTCAGCGGGACGTCTGTGTTCGCGACCGGTTCGGACGAGACGGGAGCGGCGGCCATCTCCGTCCGCACGGGGACAGCTTGGTAGCCGAGACCCGCGATCGTATTCACGATCTCGTGCTCGGTGACCGGCGCTTCAGCCTGCACCACGCAGTCACCGGTGGGATAACTCACCTTTACGTCGCGGACGCCCGCGAGCTCGCGGAGCGTTTCACGGATGAGCGTTTCGCAGGATGCGCAATGCATCCCCGAAAGTTTTAGAGTGTAGGTCATAGGTTATGTGTTCAGCCGACCTGGTACCCTTCGAGGGCAAGCTCATCGCGGAAGTGCGAGGGTTCAATCGGTCGATCCGCGACCACGGTCGTGTGTCCCGTTGCGTCGTCGATCGTCACCGAATGAACCCCTTCGATCTTCTTCAAGATGAGCGAGCACACCTTGGCACAGGCTGAACAGGTAAGATTCGTAATGGTGAAGTGTTGGACATTCATAGTGTGATGATTAACGGACGCGGACCCTGCCCCTCCACATGCCCATGGGGCACGTGAGGTCGTACTCCCCGGCGTTCTGCGGAGTGAAGCGGATGAGGGTCGCGCCCGGATAGGCCTGGTCGGCGTTGATGCCGAGTTCACGGTTCACGAAGGCCACCATGCACCCAAGTGGCGGTTCGTCGGACGTAATCGTGAGGAACACGGGTTTCCCCTTCTCCACCACGATCGTGTCCGGAATGAGGATGCCGTCAACGACCTTAGCGAAGGCGGCGACGTCGCCCGCCTGTTTGACGATCGAGGACGCGGACGCAGCCGGAACCGGCCGCTTCGCACCTCCGCCGCAACCGCACCCGCCGCCGCCGGAACCGCACGAGGAGCCGGATGCGCGATTCGTCGCGGGTTGCGCGGCTGCGGCCGGCGCGGCCGCTCCGGATCCGTCCACCACGGTGAATGATCCGCGGTACATGCCCATGGAACAGGAGAACGGGATGGAACCCGTGGACTTCGGAGTGAATTCAATCACGTTCTCTCCGGGCTTCAGATTCCGGCTGATGCCAAGCGACGGCACCACGAGCGCCGTAGCGCAGCTGAACGAGGATTCGGATGTGATGACCCACCGCACGGGGACGCCGACGCGAACCGTGAAGCTGTTCGGAATGTACGCGGCCGCTTTCTGGGTCATGCGGACGAGCTGGACGCCGTTCACGAGGTCCGCGACGTTCGTGGCGCGGACGGTACGAACCGTTTTCGGGTTGAAGCCTGCGAGCGCCATGGCGTTCCCAACGTTGAACATGCCGAACAGGAACACGGCCAAGCCCACGGTCGCGTAGAACCGTCGCGCCACCGCGCCTTTGATCACGGACGTGAGGCCGCCGATCGAGAGGAGTGCCGGCGCCGTGCCAAGCGCGAAGAGCCCCATCACGAGAGCTCCCTGGACGAAGCTCCCGGTGCTGATGGCATAGATCTGCATGGCCTGGGTGAACCCGCACGGCAGGAAGAAGGTCAACGCGCCGGTCATCATGGCCGAACGGTGGCTGTACTCTTTCTGGTGCCGCGAAATACCGAACAGGCGGGCCAGCGATGCGGGGAGTGTGAATGACGCATCTTTCAGCCTGGGCGACACGCCCGTCAGTTTGAGGCCGAGCACGACCATCACTACGCCCACGGCGAGCGTGAGGAACATGAGCATCGTATTCGACAGTTTCAGGAATCCGCCGAGGATGCCGAGGAGCCCGCCGAGCGCGGCGTACCCGAGGATGCGACCCACGTTGAAATACAGGTGAGGCCGGAACTTCTGCCACGACGTGGCTTCCGGATGCCGTTCCGCATGGCGCGCCGAGACTCCGAGAATCAGGCCTCCGACCAGCGCCATGCAGGTGGAAATGCCGGCAACGAGCCCCACGATGAGCGCCATGGGATACGTGACTTTTTGCGTTTCAAGGGAGAGGTCGAGAATGCCGAGGCCGCGCGCGGCGAAGTAGAGCGCGAGCAGGATGACGAACGCGAGCCCAAGCTCGCGGTAATCGTGCGGGTTCCGCGAGAACCACGTGGCGAGTTGCTTCACGCCGATCTCATACCCCGCCTCGCGGATTGCCCTTTCCACCTCCAGTCGGCTCGGAACATCCTGCCCGTATCCGATCGTCGCCTCGCCCTTCTGGTACGACACGCAGACGTTCTGGACGCCTTGGACTTTCGAGATGCCGTCCTCGAGGAGGAGCTCGCAGGATCGGCAGTGCATTCCCCGAATGGGGATTTCGAATTGTTTCATAGGATCGAATGTGATGAATGAACAACCAAAACACGACCGATAGACGATCGGTCGATCCGACGGACGGTTATTCGCGTTTAAAAACGGATCCGGTCAGTGAAAGAGGCGTGGACGCGCCGAAGGACGGCGCTCGCGCAAGACGGCCGCGGGAAGGAGACGAGATGATCCGCGCGGAACCGCCTTGAGGGCGGTCGGACACGGTCATGGACCGTTCCGACGGGTTGCTTACGGAAGAAATAGATGTCGCAGATCGGATGATCTGGTCGGAATCATGCCCCATCAGGCACACGCCGGCCGCGGCCGGCGAGGCTCGTACCAAGAAGCGTTCGTATCCGACGGGACTCTTCTGCGGCGTCGAAACGGACTCACAGTCAACAGAATGAGAAACGACGGGTGATGCGGCCGTCGCAGTCGGAACGGAAAACAGGCACACGACGCAGTTCCCCCCGATGAGGAGGGCCACGACCGCGAGGAGCGCGATGTACCTGATGCGAAAGGGGAACATATTCAGCCTTTGCGCTGCGAAATGTTGCACGCGCGCAGTATTTCCTTGATGAACCGCATGCGCGTGGTCGCGCGCTTCGAGCCGAGCGCGCTCCCGCACGAATGCAGGTGGCTCTCCAGCATCAGGTTGTTCGCCTGGCGGAGGAGCCCGATCACGGCGTTATTCTGCTGGATGAGATCCATGCAGTACCGATCGTCCTTCACCATCGCGATCACGGAATTGAGTTGGCCCCGCGCCTTCATCAGGGTGCGGGTCGTTTGTTCGGTGTAGGGAGGGATCATGCGTGGGGGGGGAACCTATACCCTAGGTTAGGGTAGATGGGGGTTCATACGGCGTCAAGAGCGCGAATCCCCGCCTCACGGACGCATAGACACATCGCCCCTTTGCGGGGCGATGTGTATGGTGTGATTAGGGCGCGGTGACGGGAACCGCGCACTCGAGCGGTTCCTGTTTCAGTTCGCGGTAGAGTTCGAGCGTCGTCTTCGCGATTTCGTTCCAGTCGTGCTTGACGAGGATACGTTCGCGGAGCTTCTCCCCCATCGCATTCCGTTCCGCGTCAGACAGTTCAAGCATGGTCTCGATCGCGTGCGCGAGCGACATGACGTCGTTCGGGATCACGTTCGGAGCGAGCGTGCCCGTGACTTCCGTATTTTCAGGGATGTCGGACACGATGACCGGACGACCGTAGCAGATCGCCTCCAGAAGCGCGATGGACATCCCTTCGGACGACGCGATGGACAGGTGCGCGGTCGCATTCGCCTGGAGGGACGCGAGCGCCGCTCCGTGCTGTTCGCCAAGGAGGCGAACGCCTGGCGTCGCTTCCGCGAGTTGTTTCAATTCCTGTTCGTACACGGACGTGAAGGCGCCGCTCCCGACAATCACGAGCGGGTAGGTCTTCACGAGGTCCGGCCGGCGCTCCGTGAGCGCGCGGTACGCACCGATGGCCACGTGAACGTTTTTGTGCGGGATGAGTCGCGTCACCATGGCGATGTAGCGATTCGGCTCAAGACCGAAGGACGACAATGCGTCATGAGACTCGACAGACGGCACGCGGACCCCGTTCGGGATCACGGCCGGCTGGCACTGGTACTCGTCGAGACAGTACGCGGCTAGCGCGTCGGACACGGCGATCGTGCGGTGGGCAAAGCGGCACGTGAACCATTCGCCTGCGCGGAGCATGATGCGGGCGAACGCGCCCCACTTGGCGTGCGTACGGTCAATGCAGTGGAACGTGCACACGAGTCGCGCCTTCGGGTGAAGCACGCGCGCGAGTGGCGCCAACAGGGACGGGCCCACGCCGTGCATGTGGATCACGTCCGGTTTGTCACGAAGAGACAAAACGAGCGCCGTGAACGTATGCGTAATGGCGTCCAGGTGCTTTGTCGTGACGCCGTAGCTGACACGGCGTGTGATCCCGGATGGAGACGGCACCTCGCCGACGTACCACGCGCGGTCGTACGACACCACGCGCGCGCCAAGGCGCACCAATGCCGCCGAGAGTTCCTCGACGTGGCGCTCGATGCCGCCCGAACGGGCAGGCACCCCTTTGTGGCCAACCATGACAATGGTCATACGTGTGGTGTCCTCGTCCAATGAGAACTGCTTACCATAGCCGAAAAAGGCCGTCTTGTCAAGACGGCCGTACCTACCAATTTAGGCTCTATTTAGGGCAAAACAGGGCCCTCGCTCGTCTCTGGCCCAGCCTGCATCCGGAACGTCGTGTCCGTGGAGTCATCGGCCGCCGTGGCCGTACTGGTGGCCACGACCATGATCGGACGACCCGCATCCTGCGACCTCGGGCTCACCTCAACCTCGAACCCGAACACCGCTTCGGACGCGTCTATACCTCCGAGACGAGGCAGGGACCAGCGCACCGTCTGTCCGGACACGTCCCACATACCGCCGTTCGGAGCCGTCACGTTGCCCGTCGCTCGGACGCGTGTCGGCAATGTCGCGGAGACTCGTACGTCGCGGACCTCGTCTGCGACAGGACCGATGGTCCAGAACACCCAGTATCGCGTGTCCTCCCCGACTTTCGGCGGATTCGGCCCTGCGCCGATCTGATCCCCTTCGGAAGACGTGTAACGGACAGATGTTTCGAACGGGATCGCAGACCGGATCACGCCCATGGTTGCAGGGCCCATCAACCGTCCCCCCTCAGGCCATTCTCCAAGCAGCGCAACGAACCATTCATGCGCCGGTGATTCACGGATTGTAAAAGATGGGAGGACCACGTCGGTCTGACCGGATGTGAGTTCAATTTCGCGTACTTCCGGATCGAGGAGCGGGTGTGCGACAAGCAGCGTCATCTGCGATTCGACGCCTGACAGACGGATGTGCGTTTCGGAAGTTGGACGAGAAATGAGCGCACTCGTGACCGTGGGCCATTTCCAATCAAAGATGTCGGCTTCAAATGCACCCCGCGAGACTTCACGCGCGCCGCTACTCACGATCCATTTCAAACGAATGTCACGCTCGCCAGAAATGACGGGTTCTGTTCGGTGGATCGGTACGAACACATATCGTTTTTCCTTTGCCGCAAGCGACCCAAGCGTCACACGTTCTCCGAGCTCCGTAACCGGAGGATCAAACGTCACTTGGACGTACGGGAGTTTGAGTGCCGTCGTATTTTCGATCACGAGCGGAATCATCCCGCCCTGTGACGAGACCGAATCGACACGAAACTCATCCGGAACGACTGCGGCGAGTGCACTCGCAGTGACCTGGCGTTCTTCGCTCCCGACCTCGTCGAACGGTTGGCCGTTTTCTTCGTACGCGAACGAAAATCCGAATGAGGCCGTGGCGCCGACCGGCTGATAGAGGCGGACCACGAGGTGCGCGACTTGCAGTTCTCCGGGAGAGATATCGCCGAGGAAGACACGACCGTCCGCGCTCACGACCGGCTCGGACGACAGGATCTCGGTCCCGGGCGGAAGACGCCACTGGAGTCGGACGTTATGAACGTCTTTCGTGGCGCCGATCCGCGCGATGAGCGGAACCGGGGCGCCGGACGTGAGCGCGGGCGCCGTGAGGTTCAGCGTGAGCAACGACGGGCGCGGCGGGCGGAGCGCGACCGAGACCAAAACCGCGACGAGTAGCGCGCAGATGCCGAGGAGCGCGGCGTCGAAAACGAAGACAACACGCGGGTGCCGGTGCTTATCCTGGTACTTCGCATAAAAAATTCTCCGGGCGTAGGAACTGAACGCGCGCGCAGGCCCGAGTCCGGCCTGAAACGTATAAGACGCGAGTCCGGCGCGCCGGCGGTTGGTGAAGCGTTGGAGAGAAGGCATGGGTGTGAGGGGAGTGCTTAGTGCTTGAGTGCTTAAGTGCGCGAGCCTCCTCGCACTCAAGCACTCAAGCACTTTTCTCATGGTGTGATCGGGACGCCCGAGGCGAGCAGTTCAACGACGCCGTCGTTGTCGAGGTCGGACAGCGCGACCGTGACGCCAGCCGCGCTCGACTTGTGGCTGATCGTGAATTCGCGTTTCAAGACTCCGGAGCCGTCGAAGATGCGCACGCGCGGCACGCTCCCCTTCCCCGACCCTGCGACAATATCATCTTTGCCGTCGCCATCCACGTCCCCGACCGCGACCGAGACGCCGCTCCGGTCCTGCTTGTCGAACGCGAAGAACCCGTTCATCCACACGAGACCGTCCGTCTTGAACACGCGGACGTGCGGACCGCCGCCAGGGCCCGCGCCGGTCACGACCTCGCGCTTCCCGTCGCCGTCAAGATCGCCGACCGCGACGGAGACGCCGCCGCGAAACGCCGCCGCGTACGCGTTCCAGGTGGCACGGACCGTGCCATCGAGTTCGATAACTTTGACCTGTACCCCGTCTCCTTTCCCGACCGCGATCTCCCACGCAGCGTCGCGATCCATGTTCCCCGCCGCGATGAAGATGGTCCCGCGATACGCCGAACCGAATGGACGAACCGTGCGGACCTGGCCGTTGCCGAGTGCCACGCGTAGCGCTCCCGCGCTCGCGGAGACGACGTCATTGCGCCCGTCGCGATCAAGGTCTTGGACAAGCACGTTCGCGCCCCCTGCCACGTCTGACCGCTGGGCAAAGAATCCGGCGCGCGGCTGCGTGCCGTCCGCGTGGTACACGCGCACGAAGCTCCCGTTCACAAAGGACGTACTCTTGCCGATGGACGAGGCGGCCTGGCGGCGATATAGCAACAGACCTTCTTGTGCACCCAGCGTGACGGACGTTTCGAGCCGGCCGCTGTTCACGGCCGGGTCCTGCGTACCGCGCAAGCGCTCGTAGACGCCGGTCAGTTCGACGGTCTGCGACGTGGTGAGGCTGTTCACCACGACCGCGCCGCGTTCGTAGTCGCGCCACCACACGGCTTCTTTCACGCCGGAGACGCCGGACGGTTTCAAAATGCGTGGCTCACCCGTTGGTTTCCCGAGCAACGCGTCGTACTCGTCATACCACCATGTCTGGCCGTGGTCGCGATTGCCGTAATCGAACGAGTAGTAGCCGTCGCTCAAGAGGGACGTGGCAAGCCCGAACCGCATGAGCTTCCAGTTGCTCGGATTGTCCACGTTGTTCGGATTCGTATTGAAGGCCGTGATGGACGGACGCGTGTTGGATTTGACGGAGGCCTGGTAGTCGCGGAACCCGTTCGCCCAGCCGTACCGCGGGAAGTCTTCGAACAAGATTCCGTTCGTGACCCCGGCGTAGAGCACGGACCCGTTCCCCATGATGAGCGCGTTCGGTCCGAGACGCGCGCGAAGGTTCCGCGCGAGCTTTTTCCACCCCTCCTGCCACTCGCGATTCACGAGGTCGTCCGACTCGGCATTCCCGTCGCCGTCCAGATCAAGCCCTTTGCCAACGAACCACGTTGCGCCGGGCAACGCGTTATCAAGGAAAATGCCGTCCCAGAGACCGGACGGCCACAGCGTCTCATGAACGTATTTCGGGAGATGATCGTTCCACCGCAACCCTTGCGCGTCTTTCGGAGCCCGGTCCGTGACGTTCAAGAGCCAGGCGCCGGGCCAGAACCCCACGCGGACGGACCCGCGATGCACGTACCACTGTTCCGGGATGGAGTGCGCGAGCTTGTACCCCGGGAAGTACGACTCTTCCACGAACTGCGCGGCCGCGATGTTCGACGAATCCACGTACGCGAGGATTTTGATCTTCGGATTCAGCGCCCGGAGACGACGAATCCAATCAGGGAACCGCGCCTGCTGGTCCTGGTCGAGGACGACGACGTCCCACTTCGCGAGCTCCGCGAGCTTCTCTTCCGGCAGCTGCCACGTGAACCACAGGTTCATGAGCCGCGGCGGTTCCTGGGTGCCGCGCGCGGCAAACGCGACGGTAGGCGTCGCGAAGACGGCGCACGCGAGTGCGACGGATGCGGCGATAGCCTGCCCTGAGCGAAGTCGAAGGGTGAGAGGACGCATGTATTCAACTGTTCGTATCAAAAAAAGGGCCCCTCGTCAATGGATAGACATGACACCGGCAGCCATATAGATACGTTCGAGACCCGTGAGATGACCGGACCAATCGTGACGTGACCGAATAATGTCACGTCCTCTCTCCCCCATCACGCCACGTTCTTGGCGACTGGTGGACTGAAAGCGGCGTAGAACGTCCACCCACTCTGCAACGTCTCCCGGTGTTGCGAGGAGTCCATTCACGTTGTCGCGGACGAGTTCCGGCATGCCGCCGATGTCAGAGGCGATGACCGGCACACCGTCACCCATGGCTTCGAGCACGGAGAGTGGACTGTTCTCATATCCGACGGACGGAGCAACAAGCGCCTCCGCCGTCTGTCGCAGACCTGCAAGCTCCGCAGGAGGGACAAAACCCAAAAACGTGATGTGCGATGCGTTCGCGGATCGGACGAGGTGTTGCAACCGTTCCTCGTCCGGCCCCGTCCCTGCGATCCGGAGCGGCAGCGTCGGAACGGCGAGCGACGCGCGAATGAGCGTTTCGACACCCTTCTGGGCCGTGAGACGTCCGGCGTAGAGAAGAAACCCGCCGCCGCCACGCGCCGGAACCACGCTCACGTCCGCCGGGTTCTGGAGTACGCTGAACTTCCCGGCCGGCTCACCCCACTCCACCATCTTCTTCATCACGAATTCCGAAGGAGCGATAAACCGTTTGACGGTTTTTTCGTACGTCTGCGTCACTTTCGTGAACGTTATTTCGATCCCCGCGAGCACGTTCGGGAGCGTACGGATCGACAGGCAGTGATGGAGGATGGGGTTCCAGTACTTCCCGCCCTTGCACCGTTCGCAGACGGATCCTTCCGTGAACATGAGGTAGTTCGGACACGCGAGCTTCAGATCGTGCAGCGTCTGCACGCACGGGATGCAGAACCGATGGATGGGACCGAGGATAGACGTGGAAAAGTGGTGGTAAATGTTGTGGAGGTGCACGACGTCGGGTTTGATCTCCCGAAGGACCCGCTCCGTGGCGCGCCGCGCCTCGCGGTTCCAAAGGTAGGCCAGGCCCTTAACCGTGTCTTTTTTAGGACCTTCGGCGCGGCGAAAATCAAACCGATGGATGAAATACTTCGCGTCCGGCGTGGGCAGGTTCGTGGTCGCGCGCGTGGAGAGAATATGGACGTCATGACCCACCTCGGCCTGCTTCTGCATGAGCCGGTGCAGGTACAACTCAGACCCGCCGAGCTGGTCGAAGAACTTGTGGATGTGGAGTATCTTCATGTGGAGTTCAGGAGCTCACGATAGATCTTGGCGTACTCACTCGTCACGCGTTCGACGTCAAACCGTCGCGTGACCGCTTGGGCAGAATCCTGTGCCAAACGGACGGCCGCATTCGAATCAGCAAGGACCTTTGTGATCGCTGCGCGCCATTCAGCGGGCGCGTCCGGTGGAAGACGGGACGCGGAAGGGACGACGTCACGGAGCGGTGGGAGGTCGGACGCGAGGACCGGCACGCCTGCGGCCATGGCTTCGAGCGCCGCGAGGCCCATCCCCTCCCAACGCGACGGAAACAGGAACAGGTCCGCGCGTTCGAGCTCATCCGGGACCGTGTCGATCTCTCCAAGGAACCGGACGCGCGAGGCGATGCCCAGCCGCTCCGTCTGTTCTTTGAGATCGCGTTCAAGCGACCCCGTCCCCGCAATCCGGAGCTCCCAGGGCGGTGGAACGAGAGCGAGGGCCTGCAAGACTGTTTCATGTCCCTTCTGCTGTTCAAGACGAGCGACCATAAGGAACTGCGGCACGTCGCGGAACGGGCGGGTGCCGCGCGGGATGTTTGACGGGAAGATGATCCCATCGATGTGGGTCACGCGGTCCGGTTTCACACCAAGGTCTTCCACGGCGTACCGTTGGACATCTTTCGACACGGTGATGACCCGGTCCATACGACGGAGAGCCCATCGGCGCGCCGCGCGCTGGAACGACGTATCGTCACGGTCCACGTTGTGCAGCGTGGACAGGAACGCGGGCTCGGACGCGCACCGCCCGGAAATGACGTGTCCTGCGGAGTGAAAAGACCGTGCGACGGCCGTCCATACGTCCGGACCGTAGAGGTGCGAGTGGACGATGGCCGGACGGCGTTCCGGTTCAGCGTAGATGCGTCGTGAGAGACGGCGGTAGAGATCGAAGCGGCGCATGTCGAACGACCCGCCCACCTGCGTGAACCGGATGTTCCGTTCCCGGAGCTCGCGCCAGAGGTCCCCATGTTCGTACAAGACCAGAAGATGCGTACGAAACCCGCGCGCGGGTAGCCGCGCGCAGAGTTCGATCACGATCCGCTCGGCCCCGCCGCGGGCGAGCGTCGGTATCACGTGGGTCACGAGAGGGAGGTTACGCATCGATGGGCTGGACCGGCGTAGACGCGGGTTTTGGACGCAACGCACGCGAAGCGGCAAGCATGATCCCGACAGGCAGCCACAATTTTCCCGTCCAGTAGTTCGTATTGAAAAGCTGGTAGACGAGCGCGCCTGCTGCGGCGATGGACAGGATCAAAAAAACGTCGCGTTCACGAGAGGGTGTCGCGAAGTCAACGAGGCGTCGGCGGACGTATGCGTACAGCCAGGCCATGACCCACCCCACGGCCGCGAAACCGAAGAGTCCGACTTCGGCGAGCAGTTTCTGCCCGAATCCGTGCGCGTCGAGCGGCACGCCGTACTCAAGGATGAAGACGCGGATCGTCGCAATCCGATCCACGAACGACCCGGCGCCCGTCCCGATCCACGGACTCGCGAGCCAGAGGTTCACCGCGATGTCCGAGAGCATGTAGCGGGTGCTCGTGGAACTTTGCACGAGAGGGGTGGAACTGAACGCGGCCATGGCGATGGCGAGCGGGATCAGGAACACGACCGCAAGCAAGAGCCGCGGTGCCCAATCGCGCAGTTGTTGCCGCCAGACGAAGAACGCCGCGAGCAGCGCCTCGAACGCAAGCACGATCCACACGGTGCGCGCGAACGTGAGGAGTGCCACGAGCGCTTGGAACAGGGCTGCCGCGACGAGGAGACGTTTGGCGCGAGCATCCGCGACGAGAAGCGAGAGCGCGATCGTGATCGGAATCGTAACCGCGAACCATTCGGCGAGCAGGTTGTGGTTGTCGCCGAGCGGCATCACGCCGAGGATCGGGAGCGGGTGCGCGCGCTGGAAGAGCTGACCGGATGCGTCCGGGGTCACGAGCGACGCGAATCCCATGAGTGCGGCGATCACTCCGGTCGCCGCGGCGACGCCGAGCGTCATCATGAGCCTCCGCCGCGACCGGACGAAGTTCACCGTGAGCACCACGTAGATCAGGTAGATCCACAAGACCGGACGAAGCGTGTACTTCAGGACCAGGACGGGATCGGGTTGAAAATCGGACAGCGCCGAGACGAGGTGCGTGGCGATGACAGCGATCATGGGGATCGCGAAGGGCAGCCACGGCCTCCAGTTCACGTCGCGG
>Ga0155510_118_pt1 | contig 75931 bp, 71 predicted proteins | sample RifCSPhighO2_12_FD_107167 | JGI IMG/M metagenome (GOLD analysis project Ga0155510, IMG submission 107167) | Candidatus Uhrbacteria bacterium RIFCSPHIGHO2_12_FULL_60_25
TCCTATCTCATACCATTCACGTTCGACGATCTGACCACATCCGCTCAGCGTCATGTGTCCGCCCCGGACATCTCCGAGCAGACATTCCATCCCTTTCGTACATATCGTGACGCCATACGTCCCCGGGGCGGAGTAGTCCACGCCGGGCAGACGGATGGATCGCCTCCCGTTGAAATCCCACGCAAATGGATTTTTTGGCATCTATCCATTAAGTCTATTGAGCCTTTATTTATCATCCTGTACCCTCTGTGCATTATGCCGCTCACCCGCGAAGACGTTGCCGCGCTGGCGCACCTGGCGCGCATCGGCTTGTCCGACGATGAAATTGCGCGCGCCGAGAAGGAATTGGAAAACGTCTTGAAGTACGTGGATCGTCTTCAGAAAGTTGATACGTCCGGCGTCGAAGAAGCCGCTCCTCCGGCCGTTGCGGCCGCGTCGTTCCGTGAAGACGCGGTCATCGCGTGCGACGAGGTGGGGCGTCAGACGATCCTGTCGAATTTTCCCGCGCGTCAGATCGATTTGTTAAAAGCTCCAGCTGTTTTTGACGCACCAAAGAAATGAAGGCCTTGAATGAATTAAGTATTGCAGAAGCGCGTGAGCGCCTTGACCAAGGTGCGGTGTCTTCCGTGGCGCTCACGGAAGCATGTCTCGGCCAGATCCAGTCGCTCGACGGTGCGCTGCACGCGTTCCTCGAGGTCTGGCCGGACGAGGCCTTGCAAGAGGCCAAGCGGTCGGACGAACGGCGCAGTCGCGGACTCCGTCTTGGCGAATTCGACGGCATCCCGCTCGCGGTGAAGGACAACATGCTGGTCCAGGGCCGTCACTGCTCGGCAGGGTCAAAAATTCTTGAAAACTACGTCGCCACGAATGACGCGACGGTGGTCGCGAAGCTCAAAACACAGGGCGCCGTCTTCCTCGGCCGGACGAACATGGACGAGTTCGCCATGGGGTCGTCTACCGAGAACTCGGCCTATGGACCCACAAAACACCCGCGTGACCCGGCGCGGGTCCCGGGCGGTTCTTCCGGCGGGAGCGCGGTCGCCGTGGCGGCGAACATGTGCCTGGGCGCGCTCGGGTCAGACACCGGCGGGTCCATCCGGCAGCCGGCGTCGCTCTGCGGCATCGTCGGTTTGAAGCCAACGTACGGGCGCGTCTCACGCTCCGGTCTCATTGCTATGGCATCGTCGTTCGATCAGATCGGGCCTCTCGCGAAGAGCGTCGAAGACGCGGCGCGTCTTTTTGAAGCAATACAGGGAGCGGATGTATTAGACCAGACGACGGCGAATGTGGAGGCGTTTCAGGCGTCAGGTGCAGTCGTTAGGCGTCAGGGGTTGGAAGGAGTACGCGTTGGGATGCCGAGGCAGGCGTGGGGAAAGGGGATGACGGACGAGGTACGGACGCGCGTTCGTGCCGCCGTCGACGTGTTGACGTCGCTCGGTGCCGAGGTCGTGGACGTTGATCTCCCATATGCGGACGAAGCGCTTGCCGTGTACTACGTGCTCATGCCCTGCGAAGTCTCCGCGAACCTGGCGCGCTTTGACGGGATGCGATATGGAGTTCGCGCGCAGGCGTCCACGCTGCTTGAGACGTACTTGCAGTCGCGCGCGTCCGGTCTCGGCCGCGAAGTCCGTCGGCGCATCCTGCTCGGCACGTACGCCCTGTCGCGCGGGTACTATGACGCGTACTACCGTCAGGCAAAGAGAGTCCAAACGTTGATCCAGAATGCGTATGCGTCGGCGTTCGAGCACGTGGACGTGCTCGTGAGCCCCACGTCGCCATCAACGGCCTTCAAACTCGGCGAGAAGACGAGCGATCCGCTCGCCATGTATCTCGAGGACCTCTTTACGGTCGGCGCGAACGTTGCAGGATTGCCGGCCGTGTCCGTTCCGTGCGGAGATGCGTCCGGCCTCCCTGTCGGACTCCACCTCACAGGCCGGATGTTCGATGAAGCGACGCTCCTCGGAGTCGCGCGCGCGTACGAAGGCGCACGCGGGTAGACACATCCCATGGAAGAGACTATTTTCAATCTCGAACCCGCCACGCGCGCGGCAACATCGTTGCCGCCCGTCGCCATTGCCGTGATCGCGGTCCTCATCCTCCTCATCCTGGCCGCGATGGTGATCGTGCTGCGCCGCTACCTTACGCAGCCGGAAATGCACGGGATGAGCCGTGAGGAGATCCGCGCGCGCTGGGAGGAGATCGAGAAAATCGGCGCGTCGAGCGTGATGGGCGGGAAGATGGCCATTGTCGAAGCCGACAAGCTCCTCGATAGCTCGCTCAAATCCATGACCATCCCGGGAGAGACGCTGGGCGAACGTTTGAAATTCGCAAGCTACAAGTATCCGGAACTGCGCAAGGTCTGGTTCGCGCACAAACTGCGGAATCAGCTTGTTCACGAAGCGTCGTTCGAGATCAGCGTCTCACAGGCAAAAGCGGCGCTGCATGAGTACAAAAAGGCATTAAGGGTCATCCACGTGCTGTAATGATCCCCTGGATTGAAAGCCACACGTACGCAATCGGCCCCGTCGTCCTTCAGACGTGGGGGACCTTTGTCGCTGCCGGATTCCTCGTCGCGACGTACGTCGCAGCGCGTCGTGCAACGTCTCGTGGTCTGGATCCGAAGCACGTGTGGGATGTGGCGTTCTGGATTTTTATCGCGGCCTTTGTCGGGTCTCGCGTGTTTCACGTCTTGTTCTACGATCCCGCGTACTACGCGCAGCACCCGTTGGACGCCATTGATCCGCGAAAGCCGGGGTACGCCATCATGGGCGGGTTTCTGGCCGCCGCAGCGGTCTTTACATTCTACGTCAGACGCAAGGGCCTCGACTGGATGCAGTACGCAGATACGCTCATATGGGGCGTGCCGTGGGGGTGTGGCATTGGACGCATCGGGTGCTTCCTCATTCATGACCATCCGGGAACGCTTACGTCCTTCGCGCTCGGCGTGAAGTATCCAGACGGACAGACGCGCCATGACCTCGGTCTCTACCTGTCCATCTTCGGGTTCCTCGTCGGCATCGCGTTTCTCCTGCTCGATCGTAAAAAACGTCAGATCGGTTTCTTTTTTGGCGCGTTCCTCGTCATCGACGGCGTCGGCCGCTTTCTATTGGATTTTCTTCGCATCGTTGATCGGCGCGTGTTCGGCCTCACGCCGACGCAGTGGGTTCTCCTTGGGACAGTCGCGATTGGTGTCTGGGTCCTCCGAGCCAGACGCGTCCTTCAGTCACCGTGATGCTATACTAGGTTCATGTACGACGCGGTCATTGTCGGTGGGGGGCCGGCGGGTTTGGCTGCGGCCGTGTACCTCGCACGACATAAATTGAACTTCATCATGCTCACCGGTGACATCGGTGGGCAGACGCTTTGGTCAAGCGACGTGGAGAATTATCTCGGCTTTCATCTGATTGATGGCGTGAAGCTGGTCGGTGAGTTCAAGAAACATCTGGAGGATTACAAAGATGCGTTTGAATTGCATGAAGGGGAACCGGTCACGAATGTCGAACGCGCCGATAGAGGTTTTCGCGTCACGACCGAGAAAGGGTCGTATGACACAAAAACAGTCTTGATCGCAACGGGCGAGACGCACCGCCGGCTGAACGTCCCGGGCGAGAAGGAGCTGTATGGACACGGTGTCACGTATTGCGCAACGTGCGATGCGCCGCTCTTCAGCGGAAAGGATGTCGCGGTTATCGGTGGCGGGAATAGCGCCATGGACGCCGCGTTGTTCCTCGAAAAATACGCCTCGCACGTCACGCTCATGACCGTGAACAAGGAACTTGCGGGCGACGCGGTCATGAAGAAAAAATGTGAGACGAGCGCGAAGATTTCCGTCATTCCGAATGCGACCGTCACCGCCATCAAGGGTACGGATCAGAACAAGGTCACGGGAGTGGAATATCGTCTCGCCGAAGGAACAGCGCAGGTGAAAGAGACGGAAGGAGTCTTCATCGAGATCGGTCTTGTTCCCGTTTCCGGCTTCATCAGGATCGTCGAAAAAAATAAGTGGGGTGAGATCGTCGTGGACAAGAAGAATGCCACGAACGTCCCAGGGATCTGGGCGGCGGGAGACGTGACGGACGTAACGGAAAAACAGATCGCCGTTGCCGTCGGGGAGGGGAGCAAGGCGTCGCTTGAGATCATTAAATGGCTTCAGTCGCAGGCGGCATGACACGCCGCTGGCATGTGTGTTAGTGTGCCTGAACTATGCAAGGCCAATCCGACCCCCGCACCCCGTTTGTCATCGGCATCATCCTCCTCGGCGTCGTCCTCCTGGGCGGCATCGTGTGGGCTGTCGCCTACGCGCCGTCCGACTCATCGGACCGTGGGCGCACGGACGTGAATGTGTCATTCAACGATGAGAACGATCCCACGCTCGGACCGTCAGACGCCCCCGTCGTGTTACGCATCTTCGGCGATTACCAGTGCCCGGCGTGTAAGGCCGCCGAACCGGGCGTCACGTACGTGAGGCGTACCTACGCAGACCGTCTCAAGATCGTGTGGAACGACTTTCCGCTGCAGTCTCTCCATCGGAACGCGCGGAATGCTGCGAATGCGGCTCGGTGTGCCGAGGAACAGGGGAAGTTCTGGGACATGCACGACGCGCTGTATGATTTTCAGTCCGACTGGTCTGAAAAATCCAATCCGCGAGATGACTTCCACGCGCTCGCCAGCCGCGTCCAACTCAACGTCGACGCGTTCGATTCGTGCTACGACGATAAAAAGTATGACGCGAAGGTCTACGCGGACGTCCAAGAGGGGAATGCGAACAGCGTTGATTCAACACCGACGTTTTTCATCAACAAACGGAAAATCACCGGTATCCTGACACCTGCGGAATGGGATAAGGAACTCCAGGCGGTTCTCGGTCCGCCATTGACGCCCGCAGCAACCTCCACAAAGTAAAAAAAAAGAAAAGAGGCGCCACACGGAGTCCGTGGGGCGCCTCATGCGTTGAGCTTGCGAATTTCCTCGTAGAGTTCGTTCCAACCGGTGACCCGGTGAGCGAAACCGTCAAGGTCCACGTGTTCGTTGTTGTGTTCCGCGAAGAGGAAGCGCTTCTTCACCGCGTGGCGGAGGAGGCGCAGCTTTTCGGGGTCGTTGTCCACGAAAACGTCGAGTCCGCGCTGCTGGGCAGCTTCGGATTTGTCGATCTCGCACATGCCAATCCCGATGACTTCAACCTGCTTCAGTCCGATGCGATTGCACCAACTGCGCGCAATTTTCACGTGTCGGCGGCTGCTTGAGCTGATCACGACGACTTCATGGCCGTCAGCCAGAAGCCGTTTGATCTTGCTCACGGCGCCCTGGACGGGCGTCATGACCTGGCGCGCGATGTGCGGCCGCCAGTAGACGTCGATTTTCAGATCACGGTACTGCCTGATCGTGAGACGGTTGCCGCCCCGTCCGACCGCCATGTTCCGGAGGAACATGCTGCGGGTGAGGCGCTTGCCGTAGTGGGGCGCTCGTTCTGCTTTCATCCTGGCGCTGTCCACAACAACGCCATGGAAATCGAGTCCGATTTTCACGCGTTGCCTCCTTGTGAACCGCTACAGGGTGTGTACGCACGATAGCCCTCGGGTTGAGCGTTGAAAGGTACGGAAGCCGGACGCTCCCTGATGCGGGATATGTATCACGGGCCGTCAGATGCGTCCAGACACATGTCCAGACACATCCTTGATGCAAGCGCATCAATCGGCTACCATTCTCGCGCTTCGACGAACCCCGCACTTCGCGAATGGCGGGGGAGCACGGAGAGGTCGCATAGCGGTCTAGTGCACTTGCTTGGAAAGCAAGCGTACCGAAAGGTACCGAGGGTTCGAATCCCTCCCTCTCCGCCATCATGAAAAAACCGGCACATGCCGGTTTTTTCATGTCTGCGCTCTGACTTAGCTCTTCGCACCTTCCTGTTCCACGATCTGCTTGAACGTGGCGAGCGGAACCGCGCCTTCCACGATCTTGCCGTTCACGAACGTGCCTGGCGTACCGGTGACACCTGCTGCACCGCCTTCCTGCGTCTGTGTGGCGATTTTGGCGGCGGTTTCGCCTTTGTCCAGACAGTTGTTGAACTTGGTAGTGTCGAGCCCGAGCTCTTTGGCCGTGTCCTTCCACTTTTGGACGGACATGGCGCCGGCCTGGTTCGCCTCAAAGATCTTGTCATGCATCTCCCAGAACTTGCCCTGGTTCCCGGCGCACTCGGACGCTTCGGCGGCTTTCTGCGCTTCCGGATGGAATGAGAGCGGGAAGTGGCGATACACGAGCCGGACGTCGTTCTTGTAATCCTGCAGGAGCTGGTTCACCGTCGCGACGTGACGCAAGCAGAACGGACACTCGAAGTCCGAGTACTCGATCAGCGTGACTTTGGCGTTTTTGTTGCCTCGGATGTAGTCCGTCTTGTCGTCCACCTCTTTGACGGGTGCGGATGGGGGAGCGGGCGCGTCTGCCTGTGCGCTCGGTGTGGGGCTCGGGATGGCTGCCGCAATCGTTCCACCGTTTCCGGCAAGTGCACCGAGAGACTGGCCTTTCAGCATCATGGAGACGAGGACGATAAGCGCGAGGACGGAGACGGAACCTACGCCGGTCGTAAGACCGAGCAGGAACATGGTTTTCGGGCTGCCGGAGAGACCGCCAACGGGCTGTTCATCGTTTGAGAGGATACTCATAAGAGATGTTATAGAGAGTGAATCAAGAGTGTCCCGGTTCACGGTCAGGTGCCCGGATTCTGTTGGATGAGGGGAAACGTTGGGGGTGACCGACATCCGTCGTACGTTTTGCATCGTGCGTCGTGACATCCGGACGACGGACGACGAATTTCGACGTCGGGATGAGGCCGGTTTGTGTGTGCGGCGAAAGCGTGACTTTCGGTTCTGCATGGACGCACCCGCGCGCAGAACGCAGCTTCTCGGCCACGCTCATGTTCAGGATCTTGTATGGTCCTGCGTCACGTACGGTCCCGGCAAGGACCGGAGACACCGATCCCAGCGTGAGGACGGTCGTAAGAAGCGGTACAAGCAATCGCTTCGACATGGGGGACAGTGTGCACTGTCCGGTCGTTCATCGCAAGAGCGTCGACACGCGCGCGGACTCCGTCTATACTACCCCCTACGACCCGGTCTGACGGGCGTCTTCATATATGCAAGACAAGATCGTCATCAAGGGCGCGCGCGAGCATAACCTCAAGAATATTTCGCTTGAGCTGCCGCGCAACAAGATGATCGTATTTACCGGCCTGTCCGGCTCCGGCAAGTCGAGTTTGGCGTTCGATACGATTTTCGCCGAAGGACAGCGGCGCTACGTCGAGTCGTTAAGTGCGTACGCCCGTCAATTTTTAGGCCAGATGGACAAGCCGGACGTGGATGAGATCGAAGGCCTGTCACCGGCTATCTCCATCGATCAGAAGGCGCACAGCGCGAACCCGCGTTCCACGGTCGCCACGATCACGGAGATCTACGACTACATGCGCGTGCTCTACGCGCGCGTGGGCAAGCCGCACTGTCCGGTCTGCGGCAAGCCTATCCGCCGTCTCACGTCCGAGCAGATCGTGGACGCGATTTTGAAACGCACGGTCGAGATCCACACGAATCCGCAGGAGATCAAGAAGCGGAAAGGGGACTTCACGAACGAGATCGTCGTGCTCGCCCCGGCGGTCCGCGGGCGGAAAGGGGAGTACATGCAGCTCCTCCAGGATTTCTATCACGACGGATTCCTCGAAGCGCGCGTGGATGGGACCGTCGTCTCGCTCCGGAGCCGCGTCCCGCTCCGTAAGTTTCAGCAGCACACGATCGAGCTCATTGTGGACCGCGTGCCGCTCGGCTGGCCGGTCGAACAGAACAAACAGCTCCGGTCGCGTCTCGCCGAAGCGGTCGAGATGGCGCTCGAGCGCGGCAATGACACGGTGAACGCCGTCTTGGACGACGAATCGGAGATGCTCATGAGCTCGCGTTTCTCCTGCCCGGACGACGGGTTCGCGTTCCCGGAGATCGAGCCCCGTCTCTTTTCATTCAACTCGCCGTACGGCGCCTGTCCAACCTGTAACGGTCTCGGAACGAAAGAACTGTTTTCCGAAGAGGTCTGCCCGGCCTGCAACGGCGCACGCCTGCGCACCGAGTCCATGCACGTGCTGGTCAACGGGAAGAACATCGTGGAGAGCGTCCGCGAGAACATCAGCGCGTCGCACGCCTTCTATACGGGTCTCGACCTGAATGAGACGGATCAAGCGATCTCGGCGCCGATCCTGCGAGAGATCCTGGCGCGTCTGCAATTCCTGCTCGACGTCGGCCTCCATTACCTCACGCTCGACCGCATCGCGGGGTCGCTCTCCGGCGGCGAAGCGCAGCGCATCCGTCTCGCGTCACAGATCGGATCCCGCCTGGTCGGGACGCTCTACATTCTCGACGAACCGACGATCGGCCTGCATCAGCGCGACAACGTGAAGCTCATCGAGACGCTGGAGAAGCTGCGCGATCTCGGCAACACGATCATCGTCGTCGAACACGACGAGGATACGATTTCCGCGTCGGATTACCTGGTCGACATCGGTCCGGGTGCCGGCAGGCACGGCGGAGAGATCGTGGCGGCCGGGCCCATGCCGAAGGTCCTGCAGCACAAGGGCAGCCTCACGTGCGCGTACCTGCGAGGGGACGCGTCCATTCCGATGCCGAAGAAGCGTCGTGCGGACGCGTCCACCTTTCTCGAGGTACGTGGTGCGCTGGAAAACAACTTGAAGAACATCAACGTCAAAATTCCTCTGAAGCGTTTTGTCTGCGTCACGGGCGTGTCCGGATCGGGGAAGTCAACGCTCATGATCGACATCATCTACCGCGCACTGGCACGTGAATTGAACGGCGCTCTGGTCGAACCAGGCCGTCACAAGGCGATCCAAGGGATGAACTGGCTTGACAAAATCGTTGACGTGGACCAGTCGCCGATCGGGCGCACGCCGCGATCCAATCCGGCCACGTACACGGGCATCTGGAACCACGTGCGGGACCTGTTCGCAATGACTCCGGAGGCCAGAGTCCGCGCGTATACGAAAGGGCGGTTCAGTTTCAACGTCCAGGGCGGGCGGTGCGAGCACTGCGAGGGTAACGGGCAGATTGCGATCGAGATGCACTTCCTCCCGACAGTTTTCGTCCAATGCGACGTGTGCAAGGGGCGCCGCTTTGGCCGCGAGACGCTCGAAGTCAAATATCGCAACAAGAACATCCACGAGGTCCTCACCATGACCGTGGAGGAAGCGAACGGGTTCTTCTCCGACATCCCGCCCATCCATGACAAGACGAAGATTCTCGAGGAAGTCGGGCTCGGGTACATCCAATTGGGTCAGTCCGCAACCACGCTGTCCGGCGGGGAAGCGCAACGCATCAAACTCGCGGCCGAGCTCGCCCGTCGCGATACGGGGAAGACGTTCTACCTTTTCGACGAGCCGACCACGGGTCTGCACTTCGAAGACATTCGAAAATTTCTTGAGGTCCTCCACCGTCTCGTCAATCGCGGAAACTCCGTCGTGGTCATCGAACACAACCTGGATGTGATCAAGAATGCGGACTGGATCATTGATCTCGGTCCCGAAGGCGGAGACGATGGGGGTCGAGTCGTCGCGCAAGGAACGCCCGAAGACGTGGCTAAGAACAAGAATAGCTATACGGGGCAGTATTTGAGGAAGGCGCTCAAAATGAAATCCCAATGACCAGATATTAAAAGCCCCCGCTCCGTAGAAGCACGAAGCGGGGGACGTCTGTCAGCGTTTTCGCGAACATGTTCGCCGTGTATTGATCAGGCGCACGAACGCGGCGCGCGAAGGCGCATGCAGGTTTTTCAGGAGCGTCTGTCCTGGGCGTTCGCCCATGTCGAGGAGCAGTTCCAGACGGAAGGCGATTTCCTGCGTGGGGCAGAACACACGGCTCCACGCCAGGCAGGGGTCGAGGGAGCGCGGATTCATGTGCAGCTCGTCGTATTCGATGGCCAAGCTCCGTCGCTCGTTGATCGTCTTGCGGAGCGCGTCGGGATGCAGGAAGAGCGCCATGCGCGAATCCGGGTCGCGCAGATTCCTCATCACGTCCTCCTGCCCCAGCCGGTACGACGCCAACAACCAGTACGCGAGCGCCAGCGGTCGAGCGTCGTCCGTGAGGAGTTCAGGATATTGTTGGAGGAACGTCTTCGCGTTTCCTGCTCTGAACCCGCTCACGCGCAACACGCCCAATGCTTCCTCGGTCGTGTGTTCCGATCGCGTCGGATCAGGATCAAGCGCATGCACGCCCACGGCGATGCGTTTTGCTTCAGCCGCCTGGTCCGGTGTGAGTCCTTCCCGCGTCTCCGTGAGCGTCCGCCTCTTGCCGTCGGTCGTCGGAAGATGCGAGTCCATGAGCGCATCGCGGTTGAACACGAGCGCGCGCGTGTTCTCATTCAGGCGGCGCGTGAACGTGTCGCCTGAGATGCCGAGAACGGCCTTGAGCCGGATGAGCGAATGACAGAGCTGCGTCGGGTTCACGTGTTTCAGATCCGTGAATGCACGCAGGTGCAGCATGGCGTCGCGCCGGTTCCATCCGGCGAATTCAAAGGCCTGGATGGCCGTCGCGCATTCCGGCACGCTCCGTTTCGCGATCGACGGGGGTGGGCTGTATTCATCCTCCGCACCCCGCTTCTTCGGCGGCGTTTCAGCAATTTTGTGCAGGATCCGTCGCGGGGAGACGTCAACGCGGATGCCGCGCGCTTCAAGGTTCGTGCGGCGGCGGACGAGCGCCGTGGCGCTCAGCCGCAGGGCTCGGTCCGCGCAGAGCACGAGCCGTTCCACGGCGCGTGGCGTGGGTGAGCCGAGCGCAGCGCGGATGCGCGCGCCGAGGACGTCCACGGGAACTTCCGTGATGGTCGGCGTGACCGATACGATGTAGGCGGCCACGTGCTTCTTTACACCGAAGTCGTGTACGAACATGCCGTGGAGTTCAAGGAGACGGTCAACGGCTTCTGGCGCGTACACCCGGCGGTGGGAGAGCAGGGCATCCAGTGCATGCGCGTTCCATCCGGCATCCAGAAGCCGTCCCAGAACAGCGAGGACTGCTTCTTCCGATCCGAGCCATGCGGTGAGCCAGTGGATGCGCATCATGCGCCGTTCATCGTCATAACCGAAGCCCTCGAGCTTGCGTGCGACATTGTTCATCGCCAGTGGCTTCGGAACATTTTCGTCCTCCAAGATGGACGTCGGTTCCTCGGTCGCATCCGCGTCCGGTGGTTCCGGGATGGGCTCGTCCGGTTCGTCCGGGATCGTGGCGGACAGGGTGTGCTGTGGTGATTGCCGCACGACGAGGATGGCGGGGTTCGCATCCGGGTGTTCGCCGGATGCGATGAGTTCCGCACGGCGCAGGGCTGTGACGTCCGCGTCCTGTAGGAGAAGGGCAGGGGCTTTGAGAAGCAGTCGTTCCACGTCTGCCTGGGTTGGGAACGGGAGCGCGGCGCGGATTCGTTCCTCGAACGTCTCGAGCGATGCCTGCAGGATGGACGGTTTCTTCACGAGCATCACGATAACGCGCATGAGGGGCATGCCGAACGTCTCCGTGAGTACGCGCTGGATCTCCCTGATGCGTTCCGAACCGGCGAGTCGGAAATAGTTGTACGCGCCGAGTGCATCGCGCAGGTCGGCCTTCGTCCATCCGCTGTCGAGCAGGTCCGAAAGGAACGCGAGGCCAGCGTGGTACGATCCGAGGTCCTTGTAGAGGCGTTCGAGGTACCGCACGCACAGCGTCTCGTTGTACCGCAGGTCGCGCATGAGCTGTTCGAGCCGGTTCCGCGCCGTCTGTTCCGCCTGGAGCGCATGCCAGAGCGCCGGGTGGTCTAACTGGTACGTCGCTTCGGTGATGCCGCGCGCCACGCACTCGCTCACGATCACGGGATTGAGCGAGAAGTACGCCGGGAAGGCGTACAGGAACGTCCAGCGGCGCGCGTTGTCCGGAACGAGTTTGGCGGCGCTCTCGAGGAGCGCCGAGAACGTCTCGCCGTCAACGGTGAACGTCTTCGGCGAGCGGCGCATCATGCGCAGCACGTCCTGCCGGCTCAGTCCCTGGCAGAGGTTCAGGATGCGCGAGACGCGCGGTTCCACGTTTCCGATCGAGGACCGGTAGTCCGCGGGATTGTCGCGGAGAATCTCTTCCGCCAGATCGGGGCCGAACACGGCGGACATGGCGTCCACCATGGAGCAGGCTTCCTCGGCCGAGAGGGAGTTGAACGCGCCGATGCGGCGCAGCTGGATGATCAGATTGGGGTCCAGCCCCAGGCGCCGCCCAACGGCGACGTAGGCGTCGATGGGCGTTGCGGTATTCCGCGCATCGTCGTTCATGACGATTCCTTTCTGTATGGAGTTGGTTTTTCAAAGGGACGTTCCGGGCATTCAAACATGAAATGACGGTGCCGTCGAGATGTCTCATATAGAAAGGAGCCGACCGTCGAGGATGACGGACGGCTCGCAGATAAGAGCTCAATTGTCGTTGTCTTTGAACGTGCGCGAGTTTTTCACTTGCTCGCGCAGTGCGTTGAAGTTCGAATCGAGCAACGTGGCCAGCTCACGCAGCATCATGACACGGGGCTTGCCCGCTGGCTGGCGCAACACCATACGCGCGACGAACTCCGGACGGAACTTGCCCGCGGTGTACGCCATGATGGCGCCGATCACCGACACCTTGTTCTTGGAGGCGGGAATGCGCAGTCGCTTGATGATCTCGTCGCGCTTGGCGGCATGTTTCTTCTCCCCGTCCGCCTTGGCCCGGAGGAGTTCCATGCGGATGCCGTCCTTCACGATCACCTCCGCTTCCCGTGCATCCCGCCGTCGGTCGGTTGTCTGTGTCGACTTCTTGGCTGATGCGGAGCTCTTCTTTTGGGATGGCACCACGAGTGGTCTGTTGACCATGCCGTTTTTCTCACTTCCGTTCGCGCTCCCGATGGCCGCATGTGAGTGGCCGTTGGCGGCCAGCACGTACAGTCGATTGAATCCGGCCTGATGCTTGCGGCTCAAGCAGCTGATCGCCGGGGCAAGCAGGGTGCGAATGGCCGTGAGCTCGTCGAGAGTCGTTGCGCCGTGTGTTCTGGGCATGTTCGCTCCATGGATTTTGAAGTGCGATAATGGCGTTTTGTGTCGATATTCATGAGGTTCTTATCAAAGAGAACGCGTTGCGTCAACCAGGATGACAGGATGACAGGAGGGTGAGATCGCAGGTTTGCAGGGAACGAAAGAGCCGCACGTCGAGGGGACGTGCGGCTCGGTGAGGCGCCGACGACTTAGGGTCAGTCGGTGAGCCTCGAGGCAATTTCCTTGGCTTCGGTGCGAAGCTTCTTCACGGGCATGGAGTAGAGCGTGGCAAGCTCCGTGAGCAAGGACTCGTGCTGGTCGGCCGGCAGATCCTTGAGAAGACGAGCGATGAATCCGGGGCGGAACCGCGCCGCCGTGCCGGCGATCAGGCTGCCAAGCGTGCGCCTGCCGGGCCCATCGGGTTTCACACCGTACAGGGTCAGGATCGTGTCCTGCGCGGTTCTGTAGTCGAGCGGTCCCTTGTGCCTGGCGCGCAGGAGATTGAGTCGGTGTTCGTCCGTCTGCTTGAGCGGCACCACATGACCGTTGATGTGCATGCCTATTGCACGCGAGAGATTGATCTTGCGCTTGGGCGCGGGCGCCGCTCTGGCAGCCGGAGTTGCGGGAGTCTCGCGCTTGGACGCGCGCGGTTGCTTGCCTTGTCCGGCCACGGGTTGCGCGGTGTCGGGCGCCGGCCCGACGGCCTCGGCGAGCGCGTCGACGGCCGCGCGCATGTGCTTGAGATGCGCATGGACGTCTGCAGGCATCGCGCCGGATGTGCCAGCCAGGTCGCAGAGCCGGTCGAAGTCTGCGCGCAGTTCGCTGTTCAACGCGCCCAGAAAGGGCGCGAAGCGCTGGCGGATGCCGGCGATGGTCGCCGCGTTGTTCGGGGTCGGTTCGGTCACGTGTTCCTCCTGTGGGTTTGGATGCTCGGATGTGGGATTCGGATGTGCGGACGTTTGGTCGACGACCGCCGAAGTACGTGCGGGGAGGTGACTCGTTTCGCGCACCTGCTGGTGCCAGATCGAGGCGATCTCGTCGCCGTGCACGATGCTGAACGGCGCCTTGAGCATGACTTTGGCGAGCATTGCCGCGGCTTCAGCCATGTCCATCGGCTCGTTGTGCGTCTGCAAGCGGAAGAGGAGCGTCCGCATGCGGAAGTTCGACTCGTCCGACCAGTACACGTAGCGCTCCACATGTGAAGGGAGGGTGATGACCGACCCTTGCTGCATGAGCTTGAGGTAGCGGCGTTCGCCCCGCTCACGGAAGCGCAGGAAGTGCATGAGCGGGTAGCGCTCTTTGCGCGCTTCGTAACGCGCGCCTTCCCGCCGGATTGCGGAGAATGCGAGGAGCAGATAGAGGAGCGCGCCCGCTTCACGCAGGGCGACCTTCTCCGGATCCGCTCTCACGCCTTCTCTGATCACCGGTTCCTGCGAGTGCAGGTCCACCAGGTTGCTCCAGAGTTCGTTCCAGTGGGAGCCGAACAGCCGCGCGCAGATGCGCTGCACGAGTTTTGGTTCGTTCAGGCTTCGATTGCCCCGCTGGTCCGCCATCGTGACGGCCAGGATCCGACCCTTGCCGTTCAACAGAAGCGGCAGGATGTTCGTCAGATCTCGAATGGATGGTTCCACGGTTCCGCACAGATCGAGGTGGAACATGTCCAGACGGGCCTGGTTGTCGTTCGCTTTGTGGACCGCGGTCGGCAGGTCGGCGAGGGCGCGCACGTGATTGGCGAGCGGGTACGCATGGCGCAGTTTTCGCGCGCTGGCCGGGTCGTGTTCGACGAGCCAGCAGTGCGTCGGGGGGATGTGTAGCGACCGCCAGCGCTCGTACTCGAGCCCGGCGCCGCCCATGGTGGCGATCTGCGCGTGTACAAGTGACACGCAGTCCGCCAACAGCGTCAGGATTTGATCGATCACGCGCTGCTTGCTGGTAAGGCTAGCTGGGTCCATTGAAGTCACGCTTGGGTTGGGGTTGGGAGTTGGGGTGAAAAGTACGCCCCTGAAAGGCAGGGGAACGGATGAATCTATCAGGAATTGTCGGTTCGGTCAAGAGCGGTCTTTCCGCGTATTCTTGGCTTAATGGAGTGACGGAATGCGTCTCCGGAGCCGCCCGTCGCAAGCCGTCTGTCTGACTTGACAGTTTGCCTGATTTTCGATAGGGTCACTTGAAACTTGGAACGCGTTTCCAAGCGGACATTCGACAACCCATCACTTCAACAACCTTCCCACATGGAGCGACCATGGGAGCAAGTGACAACATCCTGAAGGGCATTCAAGAGGCGCGGGACGCCATGCTCAAGATATCGCCGCTCCAGAAGGAGCTGCGCCACCTCGTCCGCCAACGGTTGGACAAGGAGGGCTGGAACGTGGGTGAGGCCGCCCGATATGGCGGCACCTCATGGACCGACCTGAAGCGTTTTCTCGACGGCACGGGGGCTGTGGCGAGCGACAAGAAGCTCGCGGCATTCGGGAAGATTGCCAAGCGCGCAGATCTGGCGACGGAGATTGGGCGATACGTTCAACGTTTCTCGGCGACGCGGTTTCTCGTCATGTCGCTGTTCAGCAAGGACGTCATCAGGACGGCCTTTGACCTCATTGAGCAGTACGTTGCGAAGCAGCCGATCCGCATGGAGGACTATGCGAATGTGTTCGGCGAGTACGCGCCGATCGTGACCGGTGTGCTGGTGTACGCGTACGACGGCTGCAAGAAGCTCGAGGATCCGAAGGTGCAGGAGGCGGTCACTAACGTCCTCCTCGCCGACGACTTTGAGCATCGGGTCACGCAGGCGCTCGAGACTCATACGCGCACGATCGTGGCGGAGCGAGAGCGACTGGATTCGCTCGTGGAGCAGCTGATGCCGATGTACGGCAACAGCAAGCAGCTGGCCAAGGCGCTGAAGATCTCGGAAGACATCTTCTACCGACCTAAGGACCGTGGATCCATGGCACTTCTGACTCGCGTGAGAGCGGTCTGCGAACACGAGCTCGCGCGGCTGCACGCCGAAGGTGGGGCGCCGCGAACACAGATCGACGCGTCTGCGCAGGTAACGGCGCGTATCGCGACTGCAGATCCGCCTGTCCTCACGCAACAGAATTTCGCGTTCATCGATCAGGTCCCCACCAAGGACGAGCTCGCTTTCACGCGCCAGACGCTCGTGCTGGCCCGGGTGATGCTCGAACGGCTGGTGCAGATTCGCGACGACAAGAAGCGGCTGCACATTCTGAACGACTTGAGCGGTTCCGTGGAGGATCTCGTGCTGGCAGCCAAGCTGTTCAGCTATGAGTATCCCAACGGCGTTCTACGCCTGTTCGACGCCGAACGTGAAGGCATGCAACTCTCGAAACAACAAACCGACGGCGCCCCGCGCCGTTCAACGTTCAGGAGGAAATAATGACTTCGAAGAATCCAGCCAGCATCCGGCCGATTACCCCGAGTCTCGGGGAGGGCAACCTCAAGCAGATGTTCAGCGGCAAGCCGTTCATCCACTGCCTTCTTGAGATGATCAAGAACTCACGCGACTATCGCGCGAAGCTCATTGCCGTGTTCTTCCAGGGCCGCGATCGGTTCGTGGCATTGGACAACGGAAGGGGCATGGGCGCCAAGAACCGTGACGGGTTCGCTTCGGTGAATCACACCACGGCCACCAGCCGTGATCAGTCGGGCCGCTTCGGGTCCGGCACCAAGCACATGCTGTACAGCCACGCCACGCAGGTGGAGGTGCTGACGGCGCCGGAGGAGGAGCCTGACTGGGTGTATCGGTTCAGCTTCACCACCGAATCCTACGAGCGGATGGTTCTCCGTAAGGAGCAGTTCCTGCCCGAGCGGATGCCGAAGACGAGCCAGACATGGCCGCATCCGTTTCCGTTCGGTACGCAGATCGTCTACACCCTGGCAGAGCCAACGAGCCGCGGCATTATGCGCGGCGAGAAGTTGGCGGCGGAGCTGGCGTCGCGGTTGCCGCTCAAGTTCCGTGACATCCTCACGGTGGACGGCGAACCGCTGCCAGAGAAGAAGCTCGTGGGCCGTCAGTTCGTCCTGAATGAGAACCACTCCAAGCTCGGGCCGGTGAGCGTGGAGCTCTATCGGCCGGAGCGGCGACGTTCCGACGATGACCTCCGCATGGCGGTGGTCGAGGTCGGCGAAACGCCCATACGGAACGTGTTTCGCGTGATGGGCGACGTGAGCGACATGGTACCGGACGTGTTCCGGCTCGATGTGGTGTGCGGCACCATCACCGTTCCCGCGTTTCGCGACTATGCGAACGAGGACCGAAACACGTTCAGCCCCCGGATCGGCGACGATCCGCGGATCATGCCGTTCGTCCGTTTCCTCGAGCAGATCGCACCAAGCGTGCAGCAGGCGCTTGAGATCAAGCTGTCCGCGCAGAGCGAGGACGAAGCGGATCGCGCGGCCATGGACGAGCTGCGCGAGATGATCACCGGCGCCTACGGTCCGGAGCTCGTGGACCGCGATGGCCCCGGAATAGACCCTCCGGTCGACGGCCCCGTCGATCCGCCTATCGAGCCGGACCCCATCTCCCTCTCGCTCCGTCACGAGTTCGAGCCCGGTGAGGAGATCGACGTGAAGGTGCGACTCCACGGAGATGCAGCCGAGCACTACACGGCGAACGACCTCCAATGGCACACCACGCGTGCGAATGCCACGAACATCCGCGTGCTGCCGGACGGCCTGCGCATGACCGCGAACCATTTGGGACGCGGGGTAATCAGCGTAGACATTCCGGGCACGCCCTACGGTGCGTCCACCCAGTACGACGTGGTGGCGCAGCGCGTGTTCCGCCTGTCCAGTTCCAACGTCAGCACCAAGGTCAGCAAGAACGTGATGCTGCTCGGCGTGAACGTGGATCGCCTCAAAGGCAAGCTCGTGTGGAAACACACCGGCGTGGGTCGTCTGGATCCGAACGGCGCCAGGGCGGACTTCAAGTCCAACATTCCCGGCGTCGCCGAGGTTACGGCGTACGGTGCCGATGATCCGCGGGTGCAGGGCGTGTGCGTGATCAAGGTGAGGCCGGGCAAGGACGCGATCATTCGCATCCGTAACCTCCGCTTCATGGAGAAGACGATGGCCTGCCACTCCGGCATGCCACCGGTCGCCATGAGCAAGGGCGGCAACGACAGCGACAGCGTTCACGTGCTGACGGTGGTCAGCCAGGCGCACGGCTACAAGGAGGCCCGCGAGCGCAGAGAGCTTCCGATGTTTCTCGCGCTCGCCACTGCGCTCGAGTACGCCCGTTTCGAGCGGCTGGTCATCAATCCTGACGACGTGGTGGATCAGCGCGACGTCAGGACGGTGCAGGAAGACATCACCAGCACAGCCTGGGAGGTGTTCGAGGAGCTCGTTCGCTCCAAGAAGTGATGGCACTCTCAAAACGCCCGCATGCGTAACTCACGCATGCGGGCGTTTCTGTTGTTGATATAGTTCATATAAACGAAAACCGGGACACGTGAGTGCGTATCCCGGTTTAAGGTCGTTACGCTCTTTTGGCTTTCGCCTTGGCCTTGGCCACGGACTTCGTTTCGAGATAGCGGGCGTTCTTCTTTTCCCTGAAGGTGGCGAACCCGGCGCGGATGGTAGTGGCATCCAACGCATGCTTCCCCATGAAACTGATCGCCTCGTCCGCATGCGCATAGGTCAGCTTGGAGATCCATGTCGTGCGGGCCTTGAAGTAGATCCAGCGGGAGCGGCTCGCCTGTTGCCGAGCGTTTGCTTCGCCGGTGCTCACCAGCTCGCGGTCCGCCTTATAGAGGGCGTGCAGGTACGGCAGGTAGTGCCGGTGCTCCTCCTCGGTGCAGCGCCCGAGTTCCACCAGCACCCGGAGCGCGTTCTTCATGTTCGTGCCGCTCAGGAAGTGCTTGTTCTGCACGGTGAGTACGTAGTACACGCACAGGACCATCTCCTTGAGCTCATCGAGCCGGCACGAGTCGAGCCGGTCGCTGTTTGGCGGCGCATCGTCCGCCACCTCGTCGCCGTCATCCGGGGCCTGTGAGATCGGACCCTCGGGATCATCGGCGTCCGGCGGGTTGGACTGCGGCGACGATGCCGTCTCCGCGATCAGGAGGGTCGATCTCGGACCGCCGCTGAACTTGTCCAGCTCCTTTGAGACCTGGGCGATGTAACGATCAGCCAGCGCGAGCGTCTTGGCCAGATGCTCCGAATGTTTCGGTTTCGACTGGTGGATCTCGAGGAGGTCACGCGCCAGTCGGTCCAGGCGCTGTTGGCAGGTGCGGGTGGACCACTGCGGGTTCCTGAGGAGGGAAGTCGCGGTGCGGTACTGAACCTCGTTGATTCCTCCGTCGCTGTCCTGGAACGGACGGGGGACACCGGCACCCAGGTCTTGCTCGCACTCCATGAGTTTGCGCGCGTGTTCGTGCATCTCACCACACAGGCGGCTTATGTCGCGACTGAACGTTTCCACCTCGGTGATGATGGTGACGCCGAATTCATTCCAGGCGGCTTCGGCCACGCTGATCAGCTGCTTGCAGCCGGCAACGTGCTGTTGCGCCATCGGCAAACGCTCACGCATGTCGCGGCATGCTTCCGGACTCGCCTGGAATACCACCGCGCGATCGATGAACGGGTCATCTCCGCTATAGAGGAACGCTTGCGCATCCCTGAAGAGCGGGGAGTGGTCCGCCAGCTTGGCCTGCCACTCGCTCTGCGCGTGTTGCGCGCGCTTGATCCGATCGTTGAGACTCTGCTCGATGGCAGAGAGTTCGCTCACCGCGTCGATCAGCATGACGCAGGCCAGGCCCCAGTTGGTGTACTTCTCGCGTTTATACGAGCTATCGTCCCTGGAGACTACCCTGGACATTTCCACGACGGTACTGGAAAGCTCTTCGGTGAGCGCATTCTTCTTTTCCAGCTCGGATGCCAGTTCCGAGACGGCCATCAGACCGTATAGGGTCTGTTCGATGGCCGAACGCAGCGCATGGACGTCCGCGTTCGCAGTCGCCTGGAGCAGCTCTTTCATGCGGAGCTCGCCAAAGACCTTCTCGTATAGCCGTTTGCCTTGCGGCCCCAGCATGGTGAGCGTTTCACGCGCCTGCTCCATCAGCGCATCGACGATCGTGAGGTGTTCCTTCAGGTCGAGGGTCATATGGACGACGGATCGTGCGCCATGGGCTGGCACGCGTCCTCTCTCGTTCCCGCGCTGTCTGACCTCTTCATGGATGTCTGTCAGAACTCCAAGGTGGAGTCGTGATGGGTCGACCAGGGAGAAACCGAAGTCGCCATCAGGCGTCGGAATGCGGATCAGGTACTTAGCCATGCTTTGCCTTTCAGAGTTGGGAATGTCCGCTCCACGTGTGATAGCCGCGTGGAAGTGACTTAGGAAACCGTATTTTTCAGCATTTGTCAAGACGAAGAGGCGGCGGTCTGAATTGACGGGGTATGAAGAAACCGCACGTCGAGGATGATGTGCGGTTTTCGATTCGTCGGTTGGTCTGCGTCCGCTCCGTTCAGCCTGAATCGGGACGGACCGGTTTCCTTCCCGTGAGCGAGTCGGAGAGCGTCATGACCGCCTTGATCTTCTCGTCCGTTTCGTTGCGGATCAGGACCAGCGATTCGCGGAGGTGGTCCAGGATGTGGATGAGGCCCTCACCCAGACTGCCGAACTTGTGCATCTGTCCGTGACCTTCATCACGGTAGGTGACATAGGCCGTGCCGATGCGTTTGAACACGTAGCGCCTCGTCGGGAGATTCGGGTCGTACAGAAGATCGAAGTGCGCGTGTTGTCGCACGAGCGTCGCGATGCTGAACTCGCGGAGGCAGACCGATCGGTCGTCCGAGAATTCGAACGTTTGACCGATGCACATGAGGCCGAGGTGGTAGCCGTCGGACGAACCGATGACGTTGATTCGATCGGCTATTCGCTTGATCTCGTGATAAAGCCGCTCGAGCCGATACTCATATTCGTCGTGTGCCGGATCCGTCAATTCGAACTGCATGAGTTTCTCCTTTTCTCAATGTGCAGCGACGATGTAACACGCAGCTGACAAAACGTCCAGGCTCGCGCATACTTACGGCAATGTTCCCGAAACACGTCAAACTGAAAAATAACGAATTGCCCGATGCGCCAGGCGTCTATTTGATGAAGGACGCGAACGGCGACGTCATCTACGTTGGCAAGGCGACGTCGCTCAAACGTCGGGTCTCGTCCTATTTCCAACGTCCGCACGATGTGCGCATACAGGAAATGGTCTCCTTGATTCGGAAGATAGACTATATCGTCAAACCGACCGTGATTGAAGCGTTGATCCTCGAAGCCAATCTCATCAAGTACTACTGGCCGAAGTACAACATCTTGAGCAAGGACAATAAGAGCTTCTTGTATCTCGTCATCACGAAAGAGGAATATCCGCGGCCGCTCCTTGTCCGCGGGACGGAATTGGACGCGCACGCGTCACAAAAATACAAAGCCGTCTTCGGCCCCTACACCTCGCCGCGGTCTTTGCGCGCGGCATTGGACCTGATCCGTCGCGTGTTCTCATGGTCTTCCTGCACGCCCGGGATGAAGCGGCCGTGTTTCTACGTCCATCTGAAACAGTGCCCGGGCGTGTGCATCGGCGCGGCGGACAAGAAGACGTACAACAAAACCATCCGCGACCTGATCAAGTTCTTCGAGGGGAAGAAAGAGGGGATTATCAAGGACTATAAGAAGGAAATGAAGGCCGCATCCGCGTCGCGCCACTTCGAAGATGCTGCCGCGCTGCGCAATAAGATTTTCTTCCTCGAGCACATTCAGGACGTGGCGATCCTGAAACGTGAGGACGATAACGTGGACAAACTGAAAGAAGGGGAGGCGGTCGTGAATCTGTTCGGGCGTATTGAAGGGTACGACGTCTCGACTATCTCCGGGACGTCCACCGTCGCCTCGATGGTCGTGTTCGAACATGGGGCGCCGGCCAAAGCCGAGTACCGGAAGTTTCGCATCCGGTCCGTGGTCGGGACGGACGATTTCGCGGCACTTCGAGAAGCACTCATGCGCCGCTTCCGGAACTTCTGGCGCAAGCCGGACCTGCTTTTGATCGACGGGGGGATCGGTCATGTCCACGTCGCCCTATCCGTCCTGCACGCACTCGATCTCGCCATCCCGGTCGTAGGCATCGCCAAAGGTCCGGATCGAAAGAAAGACGAGCTTATTTGTGACAAGAATCATCTCGATTTGTGCCGCCTGTGCGATCAGTACAAACCTCTCTTGATCCAGGTCCGGGACGAGGCGCACCGGTTCGCGGTGACGTATCATCGGAAAGTGAGATCGATGAGGGAGTAAGTGGGATTTGAGTTGTACACATTGCAACAGAAATAGAACACTAAATGCGCTGTAGTTAGCGCGTTTTTTATTGTACGCAAACCTTTGACCTGAGAGACGTAGTGGCATAAAATGGCAGCAAGTGGTGACAGGTGGGGCAACCAACGCTGGAAGAGATTCCGGCCTTTATGTTCATCGGCGAATTCCATCACACTCTCGATGACAAGGGCCGGGTGTCGGTCCCAGTGACTTTCCGCACCGATCTTGCCTCCGGGGCAATCGTTACGCGGGGGCTGGACCGTTCGCTCTTCCTGTATCCGAAAGATGAGTGGGAGCGGCTGGCTCAGAAGCTGGCCGCTCTCCCGCTCGGCCAATCCGATACGCGCGCATTCGCCCGACTCATGCTTGCGGGCGCGATGCCGGTGGAGGTGGACGGCTCCGGCCGCGTCACCATCCCGCCGTACTTGAGGTCCTACGCGGGCCTCTCGAAACGCGTCGTGATCACCGGTCTCTATGACCGGATGGAAATTTGGGATGAGGAAACCTGGAACGCGTACAGCGCCAGGACCGAAGCCGACGGAAACGCGATCGCGGAACGATTGGGGGATCGCGGCGTCTAATTTATGACGACCTCCCACATCGCCGTCATGACCCGCGAGGTCATGGATCTGCTCCAGCCAAGGAGCGGCGGGCGTTACCTGGATGGGACGCTCGGCGGTGGCACGCATGCCGAGGAACTTCTGAAAGCGTCCGCACCGGATGGACGTGTCCTGTCACTCGACGTGGACCTGAAAGCGATTGAGCGTGCGCAGACGCGTCTCGCCGCGTACGAAGGCCGCTGGAAGGTCGTCGAAGAGAACTTCCGTCACCTCGACCGCGTGGCGACTGAACACGGGATGGTCCCACTCGACGGAATACTCCTTGACTTGGGTTTCTCGAGCGACGAGCTGGCAGACCCCACAAAAGGTCTGTCCTTCCTCAAAGACGGGCCGCTGGACATGCGGTTCGGGCCCAAGGCAAACGACGACGGTCTCACGGCGGCAGACATCGTGAATTCATGGACCGAGGACGAGATCGAACGCATTTTGCGGATGTTCGGTGAGGAGCGGTATGCCCGACGCTATGCTCATGGCGTCATCCAGGCACGCCGCGCCTCACGGATCATCGGCACGCTCGACTTGGTGGCGGTGATCCAAAAGGCAACGCCCGGATCGCGACGGACCTTGAAGGATGGGGCCCGTCAGATCCACCCGGCGACACGCACGTTTCAGGCGCTCCGCATCGTCGTGAACGACGAGTTTGAGAGTCTGAAGCAGGCAATCGTCGCGTCCGCCAAGGTCCTCCGGCCAGGCGGACGGCTCGCGATCATCACGTTCCATTCGCTCGAGGACCGCATCGTGAAAGAGGCGTTCCATGGCGAGGGGTGGCGGGCAATCACAAAAAAGCCTCTGGTCCCGTCTGATGACGAGATACGCGTCAATCCGAGGTCGCGCAGTGCGAAGCTGCGAGTCGCGGAGAGGGTCGAGTAGTTGAGTAGTCGAATAGTCGGTAGTAAACATCCCAACCAAAAAAAAACAACCTATGTCCCGAACGTACGTCCTCACCATGACGAGGCCGCATGAACGATTCGGCCTTTCGCAACCGATCGGCCGCCAGCTCGCTCTGCACGCCCAATTGGGATGGAATTTGATCCTGTGGGCCGCGCTCTTTGCGTTTGCCATTACCTACGTCAGTTTCATGATCACGGCGTCGGCGAAAGGGTTTGAGCTTCGCGATGTCGAGCGTCGCGTCGAACGTCTCCGCACCGAATCACGCGCGCTTGAAACGCAGGTCGCGTCCATTTCATCCGTCCAGCAGCTGACTGATCGCGCGCGGTCGCTCGGATTCGTGGCCGTGGACCGGATTGAGTCCCTGAACGCCGCCGGACATTCGTACGCGTTGGCGAGATAATGAGTCCTGACGTGGTATAATGTCCCCATGAATAACCGCGTGGGGGCGGTGGCGCACCTCCTTTTCATTGATCTCTTGGGGAGCATCGCCTGGTTCCCCGTGTGGTGGTACACGAAAGGGTTGTCACTCATCGCGTCGAACGCGATTGCGGCATTGACGTATCGGTCGCAAAGCTATTCGTTCCGGATTTGGATCCGGAACTTTTTCGTCCCCATGTACGGACAGTTCGACATCTGGGGACGCATCATCTCCGTGCTCATGCGTTTCGTCGTATTGGTCGGCCGGTCCATCGCGATCACGGTCGAAGCCGTCATCTACGCTCTCGGGATCGTTCTCTGGGCGCTCGCACCGCCTCTCACGTTCCTGCTCGGTTCGCAGAGCGGCGTCCTTGGTGCGATCCTGACCCCGTAACCCCATGGCTGAACCCGTCACACAACAGATCATCCTCTGCAGCACGTGTCAGGGCGACCCGCGCGCGTCTTTGACGTGCAAGGCGTGCGGCGGCTCCGGGCTCGGACTCCCGTCAGCCGACGGTCTTCTCACGTGGGGAGCGGTCGTGGACGACTTCGCGCTCGCGTTCAGGAAGATCAAGCTCCGGATAAACGTCTTTTTTCACCTGACGCTCATCGTCCTCTCGCTCCTCACGCTCGCGGCGTTCGTGTGGCGGCTCATGCGCCTGGACAATCTCGCGGATGTCTCGACGCTCCGCTTCTGGTCCGCGGGATATCCGGAGGTCACGTTCTTCTGGTTCGGCCTGTTCCTCGACTGTTTCATCATCTTCCGTCTGGTCGAGTACACGCGCGACGTAAAACTTCTCCCGAATTGGGGGAAGAACAAAGCGCAACGTACCGTCTACGAAGCGGGCGCGGCCGAACGGTCGAAACACCGTTTCAACGTCAGTCTCTTTTTCACGGATGACGCGTGGCAGACGGTCGGGAACGCGTACCGGCTCGCGAAAGACCTGCACCTCGGCGAGGTGACGGTGACGCACCTGTTCGCGGCCGCCATTTCGTCGAACACCGGCGCCATCTTCATGACGCGGTTGGGCCTGCCGTTCGACAAGATCAAGGACCCACTCGCCCAGATGTGCCACACGGCTACGTCCGGTCCGCCGCCCATCCCGCTCTCGCGCGACGTGAAGCGCGCGCTCATCCTTGCATACGCGGATGCCCGTCGCGAGCACCGGAAATACGTCTCAACGATCGAGATATTCCTTCAAGCATTTCGGAATGAACCAAAACTCCAGGAGCTGCTCGACAGTCTCGGCTTCCCGCCAGACCACGTGGTCCACGTTGCCGAGTGGATCCGTCTGCAGGACAAGCTGCGCGAAGACCAGGAGCGGTTTGTGACGCTCGCCATGCTGAAACCGGCGACCGTCATGAACCGCGCGATGACGGCGAGGCAGACGCCGCTCCTGGACCGTTTCAGCGAAGACCTCACGCTCGCGGCGCGAAACGGGTACCTTCAGCCGCTCATCGGACGTTCGCAGGAAATGGAAGAACTGTTGCGCGCGATCGAGAGTGGTCGAAGATCCGTCGTTCTCGTCGGCGAACCCGGCGTCGGCAAGTCAGCCATCATCGAAGGGCTCGCGCGTCGCATGGTGGAAGAGGACATTCCGCCACAACTGTTCGACCGCCGTCTCGTGTCCATCAACCTGCCGCAGCTCATTTCCGCGGGCGATCCCGGCCTCGCGGCCGAGCGATTGTTTGCGATCTTGAACGAAGTGGCGCTGTCCGGAAATATTATTTTGATCCTCCATGGGATCGAATCGCTCTCAGGCGGTTCGTCTCATGGACCGCTCGACCTTGCGGAGAGCTTGTCGACTGAGCTCGACAAGGGGTACTTCCTCGCCATCGGGACGACCACGCCGCACGCGTACACGCAGTACGTTGAACGCCGGTCGCTGGGCGCCAAGCTCACGCGCGTGAACATTGACGAGATGGGCCGGGATGACGCCATTCGCGTGCTCATGGCGAAGAGCGGGTCCATCGAATTCCAGAACAAGGCGTTCTTCTCTTTTGCCGCGATTGAGAAAGCGGTCACGTTGTCCGCGCGATACCTCCACGAACGTTCGCTTCCGGACAAGGCGCTCGATGTGATCCGCGAAGCTTCGGTTCTCGCGCGTAAACAGCGCGGAGAGCGGACGTTTGTGACGGCGGACGACGTTGCGGCGATCGTTCATGAGAAGTCACGCATCCCGGTCGAAGCGGTCTCGTCTGATGAGTCTGCGAAGCTCCTTAACCTTGAAAGCGAACTGCACAAGCGCGTGATCGGCCAGGATGCTGCAGTGGTCGCGGTCGCGCAAGCGATGCGGCGTGCGCGGGCGGAATTGCGCGAGGGGAAACGGCCCATTGCGAACTTCCTGTTCCTTGGTCCGACCGGCGTTGGGAAGACGGAACTTTCAAAGTCCCTCGCTGCGGTGTATTTCGGGAGCGAGACCGCAATGGCGCGCGTGGATATGTCCGAGTATCAGGATGCCTCGTCTATCCACCGTATGATCGGGGCGCCCGGCGACCAGCGTGGGGGGCTTGTCACCGAAGCGGTTCGGCAGAATCCGTTCACGATCCTCCTGCTCGACGAAATCGAGAAGGCGCATCCAGAAATATTGAACTTGTTCCTGCAAGTTATGGATGACGGGCGCCTCACGGACGGCGTTGGTCGGACGATTGACTTTACGAACGTCGTCCTCATCGCAACGTCCAACGCCGGAACGCAGTTCATCCAGGACGAGGTCCGCAAAGGAACGCCGATGGAACAGGTGAAGACGACACTCATGGAGCAGGAACTGAAAGGCATCTTCCGTCCTGAATTCCTGAATCGCTTCGACGCCATCATCGTGTTCAAACCTCTCACGCAGGACGACGTGTCGCAGATCGCTTGGCTCATGGTGAACAAGATCGGTGAGCGTCTCGCCGAGAAGGGGATGAAGTTTCGTGCCGAGGACGCGGCCGTCGAGCAGCTGGCGACGCTCGGGTTTGATCCGTTGTTCGGTGCGCGACCCCTCCGTCGCGTGATCCAGGATCGCGTGGACAACCAGCTCGCCGATCTGATCCTCCGGAAAGCCGTCCAGCGACGCGATACGATCGTGCTCCAGGCGGATCTGTCGTTGCTGGTCGAGCCTGCGCCGCCGCTTTCGTGAGTATGGAGCTATCGTCCGCATTGCCTCTCCTCGTTCTTCTCGCGGTCGGCTTGTCCGCGGCGCTGACCCCGCTCGTACGGCGTTTCGCGTTCTCGTTCGATGTCGTGGACCGCCCGTCCGGAGGCAGGAAGATCCACAAGACGCTGACGGCGCTCTGGGGAGGTCTCGCGACCGGCGCGAGTCTGGTCATCTGTTTTCTGTTCCTCTTTCAATTCGTGGACGGAAAGGAACTTCGCGACGTGCAGCTTTGGGGCTTCATCATCGCGATTCTTCTCCTGATGGCGGGAGGAATGATTGACGATTATTTTGACATCAAGCCGTGGCAGCAGTTCCTGTTTCCGCTTTTCGCGTCCGTCATTATCGTCGCGTCGGGGAGCGGAATCGTGCAGGTGACGAACCCGTTCGGTCCGGGCGCGCTGTCGCTCGTGTGGGCGCAACCGGTCTTTTCGTGGATGGGTCTCTCGATCCCGTTCGCGTTCCCGACGGATCTCGTGACGGTCGCGTGGCTGTTGACCGTGACCTACGCGCTGAAATTCTTGGACGGACTGGACGGGCTCGCCGCTGGGATGACTGTGATCGGCGCTGCGCTCATCGCCGCGCTCGCCTCGACCGACGCGTACTTCCAGCCGCTCATCGCGCTCATGGCACTCATGGTTGCAGGCGTCTACCTGGGTTTTCTGCCATGGAACCGACAGGGGTCCGTATTTCTCGGTGAAGCGGGGAGTACGATCGCGGGGTTCAGTCTCGGCGTGCTCGCGATTATTTCGGGCGCGAAGGTTGCGACTGCCGCGACAGCACTTGCCGTCCCGCTCGTTGATATCGCACTCGTCGTGATACGACGCGTACTGCGCGGCACATCGCCGTTCAAGGGCGACGACACGCACCTCCACTTCCAACTCTTGAAAGCCGGGCTCTCATCACAAAACGCCGTGCGTCTCATTTGGGGAATCGCGCTCGTGTTCGGTCTCCTGGCGTTCACCCTGCAGACGCGGGGGAAGCTGTTCCTGTTGGCTGGTCTCGCCGTACTCACGCTCGTTATTTCCTATTTGGCCGTGACGAGGAAAAAATCCTCTTCAATGTCATCCCGAGCGTAGCGAAGCGTAGCCGAGGGACAGTTTTCGTTACCTCGCGATACGGAAAACTGTCCCCTTCGGCTGCGCTCAGGGCGGGCTCTCGGCTACGCTCGGGATGACACTTTATTGATATGCGCAACACCCTTCGTAACATCCTCTTCGTCCTGCTCATCGGCGGGGCGGTGGCGCTGTTCGCCTCGGACCGGGAGACGAATGTCTCGGGACAACCGACGCTCCCGACACGTGACATCGTCGTGAACGGACATCGTCTCATCGTCGTCGAGATCGCGGACGATGACATCGAACGCGAACGCGGCCTGTCGTTTCGTGAGCGTCTCGGCCCAGATCATGGGATGTTGTTCGCGTACGACGCGTCGGAACGGCTGCGGTTCTGGATGCATGGGATGAAATTTCCGCTGGATCTGATATTCATCCGCGACGGCCGCGTAGTCTCCGTCGCGGCCGACGTCCCGATCACGACGGCAGGCGTCCCAACGGTCGTGTGGCCGGAGGAAGAAGCGGACCAGGTTCTCGAATTGAATGCGGGTGATGCGAAACGGTTTGACATACGCGTCGGAACCGAGATTGAAATGCAACCTTGACACATCTGGTCCGAAACGTATCAATGGGTCGCAGGACATTCATAGGGAGGAGAAGTCATGCCGGATCTGCTGCTGGTCGCTGTCTTCATTCTGTACGTCAAGATCGGGCACGTCATCGGCCGGGTGTCATGGAGCGTGTGGTACGAAGACGAACGGACAAAGGTCGTCCCGTTCATTCTGTTCCCGTACAGCCATACGATGAGCGAGATCGGCGGATCGTCCTCCGGCCCCACGATCGTGAGCCGTTGCGGCTCGGACGGCGCCAGGCGCGCGTACACCGCGCTCGTCACGGTCATCTGGCCGCTCAAGCTCGCATGGAATTCCGTCATCGTCGCGATCTGCGGCGCGCTGTACGTGTTGGCCAAAGCGGCGGAGGCCCTGATCGCGCGTGACGTGCGCAGACGGCTGCGCGCCATCGCGATCGTTCCGTCGCCGCTGCCCGCGGTTACGCGCGCTCCGGTTCCCCCGTCCTGCGAGGTTCTGTCCAGAACGCCCGAGGAGGAGATCGTCCAGCTCATGGTCGAGCGGAAGCGCATCGTCCGCCGCATCCGCGAACTCCAGCTCCTGCTCACCAAGAAGCACGGGAGTGGGAAATTCCGCGTTTCGAATCCGAACGAGGAGAACTGATGTCCGTCCCACTGAACGCCGCCCCACACTCTCGGGGCGGCTTTCTTTTCAATGGATGAGCCATCATGTTAGCGTATGTCTCATGCCGGACATCGCGAACATCAAACGTGCGCATTGCGTGGGCATCGGAGGCATCCACGTGTCCGCGGTCGCGCGGCTTTTGAAATCGCGCGGCGTCACGGTCTCGGGGAGTGATGCGGTGGCGGGCGATGAGACGTCGCTCCTTGAGAAGCAGGAGTTCGCGGTCACGATCGGGCACGCGGCGACGAACGTCCCCGCGGACGCGGACGTCGTGATCTACAGCCACGCGGTGCCGGAGGACAACGCGGAGCTCGCAGAAGCGAAAAAGCGCGGCATCCCCGTCTATCATACGCACGCTTTTCTTGGTGAATTGTTCAAGGACGCGAAACAGATCGTGGTCACTGGCACGCACGGGAAGAGCACGACGACCGCGATGATCGGGACGATCCTCATCGCAGGCGGCGAGAATCCGACGGTCGTCGTTGGGACGAAGGTCCCGGGTTTTTCAGACGGTAACCTGCGCATCGGTCGTGATGATCTCCTGGTTGTCGAAGGCGACGAGTACCAGCGTCACGTGTTGTCCTATGTGCCGACGGTGCTCGTCCTGAATAACATGGAGCTGGACCATACCGATATTTTCCCGACCATGGACGAGTATGCCGCGATGTTCGGAGAAGCGATCGGGCGCGTGAAGGATGGCGGTGCAGTCATCTGGAACGCGGAGGACCGGGGTCTCGCTGAGCTGGTCGCTGCGCGGAAAGCGGCATGCGGAAAGCGGAATGTAGGTCTTGTGGCCGTGCGAAGAACGGATGTTCCATTGCGGGTCCCGGGCGAAATGAATCAACGGAACGCCGCGATGGCGTCAGCCGCAGTACAGGCATGGAAACCGGACATTGATCCGTCCATCGCGGCGAAGGCATTGGCGGACTTTCCGGGCGTTTGGCGTAGGTTCGAGCGCGTCGGTGAATTTAACGGCGCGACGGTCATTTCCGATTACGGTCACCACCCGACCGAAGTCCGTGAGACGTTGAAGGCGGCGAAGCTCGCTTTTCCAGCCAAGCGGGTCGTCCTTTGCTTTCAACCGCACCAGCGTAACCGGACAAAACATCTGTTCAATGATTTTGTCGAAGTCTTGAAAGACGCCGACGTCCTCGTCCTGGTTGAAATCTACGACGTCCCGGGTCGTGAAGAGGAAGAAGATCGGGATGTGACGAGTGAAAAACTATTACAGGCGATCGGCAAGGGATCGTACGCCGCGACGTTGGATGACGCTGAGGCTCAATTGCGAAAGATCGTAACGCCGAATGACGTCGTACTCGTGATGGGCGCAGGAACGATTGATCAGGTCGCGCGGAAATTGGTCAAAACATGAAAGCTCTCACTCCTGAACAGATCGCCAACGTCGTTGAACGACTCCCGACGGTCATTCGAGACGAGCCCATGTCCAAACACACGAACTTCCGTATCGGAGGTCCGGCGCGGTTGTACGTCGTCGCGAACGACACTGACGCGTTGGTGAACGTGGTTCGGGTCGCACGAGACGCAGGCGTACCGTGGACCGTCTTTGGCGGAGGATCGAACATCTTGGTCTCGGATGACGCGTACGAGGGCCTTATGATTCAAGCCGCTCTGCGTGGCATGAACGTCGAAGGAGCGTCAGTGACGTGTGAACCGGGCGTTATCACGGCGTTCGCGGCGCGGATGTCCGCCGACGCAGGTTTGACCGGCTTTGAGTGGGCGGTAGGCGTGCCAGGGACGATCGGCGGCGCCGTTTACGGCAACGCCGGATGTTTCGGCGGGGAGATGAAGGACGTCATCGAATCGGTCGACGCGTATCGCGTCGCGGACGATCAGCGGCTCACGTACACGAAAGTTGATTGTCGTTTCGGATATCGTGAAAGTCGTTTCAAACACGAGCCTCATCTGATCCTCGGGTGCACCTTGCGTTTAGCGGTCGGGGAGAAGGACGCCGCTCGTCGTCGCATGGTCGAGATTATCGCGCTTCGCAAAGCCAAGCAGCCGCTCGAACAATCGAGCGCAGGGTGTGTGTTCAAGAATTTTGAATTTTCAGACGAGTCGGCGCTGGAGATTTTGCGACGCACCCTTCGGCTTCGCTCAGGGCAGGCTGTGGAGGTGCCCGCGGAGATGCTGGCCGCGAAGCGTCTTTCGGCAGGATGGCTCGTGGATCAGGTCGGAATGTTGGGGAAGACCGTGGGCGGCGTCGCGGTCTCCGATAAACACGGCAACTTCGTGGTGAATGCCGGTGGCGGCCGCGCACAAGACGTCATCGCCCTCATGAGCGTCATCAAGATGAAGGTCCGCGATGAACTTGGTATCTTCTTGGAAGACGAGGTACAGTTGGTTGGGTTTGAATAACTCACCTAAGCGTCATTCCGAGCGTAGCGAAGGCCGTCAGACGGCCGAAGCGGAGCCGAGAGCCTGCCTTGAGCGCAGCCGAAGGGAACCACTGTCGTAATTTCGCGATACGTTTACATGACGAAAGCGGTTCCTCCGCTCGGCCGTCGGACGGCCTCGGTCGGTATGACATGTAGAGATATGACCATCACCATTGAACCAAAAGGGATTGAGCTGACAGACGCCATACGAACGTACGCGGAAGAAAAGTTTATGTCACTCACGAAATACGTCGAGGGGATTGAGAAGATGGACATTGATATCGGCATGGAGTCGCACCACCATGTGAATGGAAAGGTCTACATGTGTTCGGCGCACGTCTTCCTGCGCAATAAGGATTTCTACGTGAAGAAGGAAGCCGAAGAGCTCTACAAAGCGATTGATAAGGTCAAAGACCATCTTCGGAACGAGCTCGCGGAATACAAGGATCGGCATCTGAAGAAGCACCGGTCGGACAACGCGTAGGCGGATTGCGGGAAACGTCTCGTTGCGTTAACATCCGCGCACGTCATTATGTCGTTGTTGAAGGTACTTTTCGGTGATGCGAACGAGCGCGAGGTGAAAAGGCTCCAGCCGCTGGTAGACCGGATCAATGCCCTTGAGAAGCAATTCGAAGGGTTGTCTCTTGACGCGCTGAAGACGGCGGCCGGTGAGATCCGGGAGCGTCTCGCGAAGGGGGAGGGCATGGACGACGTCCTCCCGGACGCGTTCGGGCTCGCGCGTGAAGCGACGAAACGGACGTTGAAACAGCGCCAGTATAACGTCCAGCTCACGGGTGGCCTTGCGCTCCACAGGGGGATGATCGCGGAAATGCGCACAGGAGAAGGAAAGACGCTCACGGCCGTCGCGCCCATCGTCTTAAACGCACTGACCGGTAAGGGAGTCCATTTGGTCACCGTGAACGACTACCTGGCGCGCCGCGACGCAGTGTGGATGGGACAGGCGTACCACGCGCTCGGGCTTTCGGTCGGCTGTATCCAGCATGAGAGCGGGTTTTTATACGATCCTACGTTTAAGCGTGAGCCGGAACATGATGAAGAGCGCGACGCGACCGGATCATTCCGCGTGGACATGGACTACCTACGGCCATGTTCCCGCCGCGAGGCCTACGCAGCCGACATCACCTACGGCACGAACAACGAGTTCGGGTTTGACTACCTGCGCGACAATATGGTCGGTCGTGTGGAAGAGATGGTGCAGCGCGAGCTCCACTACGCCATTGTGGACGAAGTGGACTCTATCTTAATCGACGAAGCGCGCACGCCGCTCATCATTTCAGGTCCGGCCGCGGAACCGGCCGAACTGTACTACCGGTTCGCCGACCTCGTCCCGCGTCTGAACGAGAACGAAGACTACAAGGTGGACGAGAAGCATCGTGCGGCGACATTGACCGAGTCGGGGATCACGAAGATGGAGGGGTGGTTGAACGTCGAGAACCTCTACACCACGACCGGGATGCGCATGGTCCATCACCTCGAGCAGGCGCTGCGCGCGCACGCGCTCTACAAGAAGGACCGCGACTACGTGGTGAAGGACGGCGAGGTCATCATCGTGGACGAGTTCACGGGCCGTCTCATGATCGGACGCCGGTACTCCGAAGGGCTCCATCAGGCCATTGAGGCGAAAGAGCGCGTCAACATCCAGCGCGAATCCATCACGCTCGCCACGATCACGTTCCAGAACTACTTCCGCCTGTACGAGAAGCTCGCTGGCATGACCGGCACGGCCGCGACCGAGGCCGAAGAATTTCACAAGATTTACAAACTCGAAGTCCTCACGATTCCGACGAACAAGACGGCGCAACGGTCAGACCTTCCTGACCGCGTGTACAAGACGGAGATCGGAAAATTCCGCGCCGTTGTGGACGAGATCAAGGTCCGGCACGCGAAAGGACAGCCCATGCTGGTCGGCACCGTGTCCATTGAGAAGAACGAGCTCCTCTCGTCTTTTCTGCACGAAGCAGGCGTCCCGCACGAAGTCCTGAACGCGAAGAACCACGAACGCGAGGGCGCGATCATCGCGCAGGCCGGGCGCAAGGGCGCGGTCACGATCGCCACGAACATGGCCGGCCGCGGCGTGGACATCATTCTGGGCGGCAACCCGCCGGATCAGAAGGAGGCCGACGACGTCCGCGCGGTGGGAGGTCTCCACGTGATCGGCACGGAACGCCACGAGTCCCGCCGCATCGACAACCAGCTGCGCGGCCGCGCCGCGCGTCAGGGCGACCAAGGATCCACGCAATTTTTTATCTCGACCGAAGACGACCTCATGCGCATCTTCGGGAGCGACCGGATGAAGAAGATGATGGATGCGCTCAAAGTCCCGGATGACATGCCGATCGAACACAAGATCCTGTCCAAATCCATCGAGAGCGCCCAGCACCGCGTGGAAGGACACAACTTCGACATCCGCAAACACCTTCTCGAGTACGACGACGTGCTGAACAAGCACCGGAGCGTCGTCTACCGCAAGCGCCGCGACGTCCTGGAGCTGTCGAAACGGCCCACGGTCGAAGGCGAACGGCCGCTGAAGGCCAAAGTCCTCGAGGCCATCGAAGGCGAAGCCGAGCAGCTCGTGATGTTCCATACGGGCGCGGAAGAACCGACCGCGTGGGACCTGGATGCGCTGACGAACGCGGTGAAAACCATGCTCCCTCCGACGCTCGACGTTTCGAACCGATTGACCGTCGCCCGCACGGAGATCGAAGGTAAGATGGACCTCGCGGGCCGTCGTACGGCCCTCATCGAAACGATCATGGGGTTGGTCAAAGAAGCCTACACGGGGATCGAAGAAAATGTTGGCGACTCGGCCATGATGGCCGAGATCGAGAAAGCCGTGTTTATTCGCTCGATCGATGATGCGTGGATTGATCACCTGGAGAACATTGACCACTTGCGACACGGGATTGGTCTCCAAGGCTATGGCCAGCGCGATCCGCTTGTCGAATACAAACGAGAAGCCTATCGTCTCTTTAACGAACTCATGGCCACGATCGGCCGCGCAGTGACGGCGACGATTCTGCGCGTCCAGGTATCAAAAGAAGCCATGGAACAGGAACTCCAGCGCCAGCAGCGCCCCATGGTCCTGTCCGGTCCCACGATCGAGGCGACGTCCGGTAGCGTTCAGAACGCCGCGAAGGGCATGTTCGACAACGTGGGCCGCAACGAACTCTGCCCGTGCGGATCAGGGAAGAAGTTCAAGAAGTGCCATGGGGCATAAGTGTCTAAACTTATGCGAAAACAGTACAAGCGAAAGAAGTGGAACGTGTACGAGACTCTTCGGACACGAGTCAAAAAGACGCGACTTGGTTTGCAAAAAGGCGATGTCATTTCCCTCGCCGATTTGGCAAAGGAGTATGGTTTATACATTCGTGTTGGGATCGGCACTTTGCACTGGAGAAAGGCAAGATCACCCGTTAAGCGTCACCCCTCGCGAGCCTCAACCCTCCTCGTGTCATCCCGAGCGAAGCGAAGCGGAGTCGAGGGACCCCTTTTCCGTAACAACTGCGGGGCCAGATTGATCCATTTCTGGTTGAAGGAAGCAATGAGCTTCTCCTTTTTGTCCCTTCGCCACCTCTTTAATTGTTTTTCACGCGCGATGGCCTCTCCGGGTTCGATGAATGTCTCAAAATAGATAAGTCGATGGCATTGGTACTGACAGGTGAATGATCGTGGATCAACGTCGGTTATATGTTCAACCACCCGACTGCACAGATCGTTCGTGATCCCGATGTAGAGCGTGCCGCTGTCGCTTGCCATCATGTACACGAAGAAACCGCGTTCGTTCCGTTCTGCCCAGGTGAGGAGTGAACCGATGCGCGACGCTGTTCCGGCAGGAATGAGGCATAACGGGAAAGGGGTCCATCGACTCCGCTTCGCTACGCTCGGGATGACCCCTGGGGCGTGGTGCTCCTCGAGGAAGCCTGTGTTTTGTCGTGAGGTCATATCCATTCAGTCTCAAACATAAAACCACACGTCAAGTGTGGATAAACAGGGTCATTGTGTTAGGATTGCCGTCAAACGGCCTATGTCCACGTTCGAGAGGAAGAGAATTGTCTGATATGCTGTTCCCATGACCGCGCACCGTCTCCGTACGGAATCCGCCTCCTATCTCCGAAACTTTATCTTCGGCGTGGAGGACAGTCTTGTCTCAACCGTCGGACTCCTGTCCGGTATCGCGATCGCGAACGTAGACCGAAAGACCATCATCCTGACGGGCATTGTTCTGATCTTCGTGGAAGCGTTCTCCATGGCGGCCGGCAGTTTCCTGTCCGAGTCGTCGGCCATCGGTTTTATTAAACAGAAAGACACGTCCATCCGTCTCCCGCTCCGGGACGGGATCATAATGTTCTTCGCGTACTTCATCGCGGGATTTGTTCCGCTCGCGTCGTACTTCGTCCTGCCCGTCACGAACGCGTTCCCCGCATCGGTGAGCCTGTCACTCCTCGCGCTCTTCGGACTCGGCGCCTGGGGAGGGACTCTCACGCGTATCGGCGTCATACGGAGCGGGCTCCGCATGTTCGTGATCGGAGGGATCGCGATCGCGGTCGGCATTGGCGCGGGTTATTTTGTGGCATAAAACGCAGCCTCGCTTTGGCACACGACGGGCAATCGAGGAGGAAAGAGTCTTCCCGATCGCGCACATTCATGTGCCGGAGTGAGGGGAGGAGCCGCGACGAGTATCGCGCTCCTCCTTGGCCCGTCTGACGGGCCGAGAATCTCAAGGTACTGCTTACGGCATCGCCGGATGCCGCATGTCGCTCGCGAGGTTCACCGCGCAGCGGTGGAGCCACTCGCGGATCGCGCCCGCATCCTTGAACCGGTCGCGCATCCATCGCTCAGCCGTGCGATCCACTTGGCTCTGCGACATCGATTCAATCATCTCCTCCGGGAGGAGATACTGCGGGAGCTGGAGCCCCACGGCGAGCTTCACCCAGGGTTCGAATTCAGCGTCCTCGAGCGTTACGTCTTCTCCCGTGGGTGGGAAGAGGATGTGGCCGGCCGGGAGTTGCTTCGACCACCACGCGTCGTACCGTTCGAGATGCGACCGGGTCATGACGACCCATACGTCGTACCCCGCGGCGAGCGCGCGCTCGAGAATTCCGGTCGAGTATATCGGCTGGTCGCCGTGCGGTCCGAACGGACACACGGGGGTTTCGCCGCGCCTGCACCACTGAAGTTCGTACAGCTCGCCGGCCTTGCACACCATGGTGAACTGGTCGATCATCACCACGGGTACCTTCAACTGAGCAAGACCCATCGCTGCTGGGCCCATCATGACTTACTCCTTCTGTTCTGTCGCCGGGCGAAGAACGTGGCCGTGAGCGAGAGCATCTTCTGCTGCTCCGCGATCGACAACCTGTCGAACGCCCGTCTGCGATCGTGCACGGTCTCCAATGTGGAGAGGACGAAGGCGATCGCCATCATGACCGCAAGGATAACGAAGACGATCATCTGGTCGAAATCCATGTGCGTTTCCTTTCGTGTAATCCTCTATGGATTCCCGTTCCCGTATGGAACAGGCGTCCAATTGAGGACTGTAGGGGCGACGCGAGTGTCGCCCCTACAGGAGAACTCAAGGTACGAACCTACTTGCACATCTTGGCGACGTGGAAGTTGGCGCGGTAGCAGCCGTTCTCGCACCAGGGCGGGCAGCTGTCGGTTTCGATCCACTCCACGTCGCTCACGCGACCGCTGAAGGCGTGGGCCGTCTCCTTCCCGACGACCACCGCCGCCTTTTCGGTGCTTGGGAAGAAGTGGAACACCGCCATGACCGCAATCGCGATTACCATCAGGTATTTCATGACTGACTCCAGTTTGTTATTGCAGCCCTCGGGATGAGCGCTGCGAGCTGGAAAAGACGACATCCGCGTCCAAGAGGACGATGACGTCATCCGTTCTAGCTCTTGGATTGTCCAAGAATCGCTCCTCCCGCAAGGCGGGATGACTGGTCAGACTGGTGCGCCGTTTCTTGCAAAGGTGAATCCGTCGAACGGACTCGCCTTTACAAAAAAATACCGGTTTCTTCTGGAGAGAATCCGGCTATTACAAACCACCATTCGGTGGGACGGTTTTACGACCATAACCGTCATGGGTCGCTCTCTCCTCACTCTTCGGTTGAAAAGATCTGCCTGCTACGACTTGGGCATTTCATCTTTATGCAGAATATAATAGCATGAATTGAAGAATTTGTCAAGAGTGCTTGTCAGGGACGATTTGGCTAAAATAGGGCTCAAAACGCGTCGCTTTGTTAAGCGAAATGGTGATAAACGGCCATTCCTTGTCAGAATGATGTGCTGCAAGCTACACTCCTCGCGCTATTTTCTATGAAGAAACCGGTCCAGACCCTCACGACTCGCAAGGCCCTGATCAGACGTACCATCCTGCTTTTTGCCGTCTTTGCCTTGGCCGGATTCGTGTCGTATCCGAAAGGAGCAGACTGGGTTGTTGATCGGGTCAATCAAGCTTCCGGCTGGAAACTCCAATACGTTCATTTTCCGCTCGTCCTCGGTCTCGATCTCCAGGGCGGAACGCATTTGGAATACATCGCAGACTTGTCTAATGTTCCTGAAGCGGAAAAGCGCGATTCCATGAATGGTGTGCGTGATGTGATTGAACGGCGTGTGAACGCGATGGGCGTGTCCGAACCGCTCGTGCAGATCACGAAAGCGGGGAATGACTGGCGCCTCTCGGTCGAACTCGCGGGGATCCGCGACATCCAACAGGCCATCAAGATGATCGGGGAGACGCCGACTCTGGATTTCCGCGAAGAGAACGAGGATGCGGACAAGCCGCTAACGGAGGAAGAACGCAAGCAGATCGACGAGAAGAATGCCGAGCAGAAGAAAAAAGCGGAGGACGCGTACGCGCGCGTGAAAAACGGCGCGTCGTTTGAAGACATAGCGAAGCAGGAATCCGACGATGAGACGTCCAAGGCAAAGGGCGGCGATCTCGGGTTTTTGATCGGTCAGGGCGCGTATCGCGGTCTGCTCGAACGTCTCAAACCAGTCGCGGTCGGGAGCGTCTTCGAGGGCGTGGTGGACGACGGCGCGAATTACTACGTCGCGAAAGTTGAAGAACGCAAACCGGCGGGTCAGGAAATTCGCGCGTCACATATCTTGATTCAATGGGCCGGCTCGTCTGGCAGCTCGTCTACGTCCACGAAGGAACAGGCAAAGGCGCGAATCGAGGAACTGAAAAAGACGGTCACGGCGGAAAACTTCGATGAGATGGTTCAAAAGTTTTCACAGGAGCCGGGGGCGAATCAGTCGAAAGGCGATCTGGACTGGTTTGCAAAGGGCGTTATGGTCCCGGAATTTGAAGAAACTGCGTTCAAGCTCGCGAAAGATCAGATTTCGGACGTGCTCGAAACGCAGTTCGGGTTCCACCTCATTAAGAAGACGGATGAGCGGCCGCTCGACGATATTCGCGTTCGCGTCGTTATCTACAAGAAGACGCAACCGTCGGATATCCGGAATACCGAACCGTGGAAACGCACGCATCTCACGGGCAAGCAGTTGCAGCGCGCACAGCTTGAGTTCGACCAGCGGACGGGCGCCTCGCAAGTTAGCCTCCAGTTCGACGACGAAGGCGCAAAGTTATTCGCCGACCTCACGAAGAAAAACGTCGGCAAACCCATCGCCATCTTCCTCGACGACCAGCCGATCTCCATCCCAACCGTGCAGCAGGAAATTACGGGCGGAAACGCGGTTATTAACGGCAGCTTCACGATCGCAGAGGCGAAACTGCTCGCGCAGCGTCTTCAGGCCGGTGCGCTCCCAGTCCCGATCAGCATCATCGCGCAGCAGAGCGTCGGTCCGACGCTAGGGTCTGAATCCGTCGCCGCCTCGCTCCGCGCCGGACTCATCGGGTTCCTCTTCGTTGCGTTCTTCATGCTCATGTTTTACCGGTTGCCAGGACTCATCTCCGTGCTCGCCCTCGCGTTCTACGCGGCGTTGCTGCTCGCGCTCTTCAAGCTCATCCCCGTCACCATGACGCTCTCGGGCATCGCAGGGTTCATCTTGTCGCTCGGCATGGCGGTAGACGCGAACGTCCTCATCTTCGAGCGCCTCAAGGAAGAATTCCGCGAAGGGAAGACGACCTCGCATGCGATCGATGAAGCATTCAAGCGCGCCTGGACATCCATCCGAGACGGGAATGCAACGACGCTTATTTCCTGCGCCGTGCTGTACGGGTTTTCGTCCTCGATCATCAAAGGGTTCGCGCTCACGCTTGCGATCGGCGTGGTTATGAGCATGTTCACGGCGATCGTGGTGACGAAGACGCTGTTGAAACTGGTCGCTGCACCGAGTCTGGTCGAAAAGATGCCGTGGTTATTCTTGAAGAAAAAAAGCGACTCCTAGCCAACTTGTACGGGCGAGGCATTGCCTCGCCCGTACAGGAAGATCAAACACACCTCTACTCCATATGAACATCGTCAAGCTCCGCACCGTCTGGTACGCCTTCTCCGGCACGCTGATCATCGCGTCCATCTTTGCGGTGGCCACGTTCGGATTGAAACAGGGGATTGATTTCACCGGCGGATCGCTCATGACGCTGCGTTTTGAGAAACGTCCCACGTCTCTCGAAGTCGAACGGGCGATGACTACGCTCGATCTCGGTTCCGTCGTCATCCAGCCTGTCGGCGACAACGAGATGAACATCCGCACAAAAACGCTCGATGAGAAAGGCCACGGGGACCTCCTCGCGGCCGTCCAAGAAACGTTCGGAAAGGCCGAGGAATTGCGCTACGACTCGATCGGTCCTTCGATCGGCGCCGAACTGCGCGACAAGAGTTGGAAAGCGCTTCTGATCGTCTTCGGATCCATCCTCGCATATATCGCCTATACCTTCCGGAAAGTGTCGACTCCGGTCCAGAGCTGGAAGTACGGCCTCATCACCGTGTTCACAGCGTTCCACGACGTGATCATTCCGATCGGGCTCTTCGCCATTTTGGGGAAATACTTCAACGTTGAAATCGGAACGCCATTCATCGCCGCCATCCTCACAATCATGGGGTACTCGATCAACGATACAATCGTCGTCTTGGACCGTGTGCGCGAAAACCTGCACCGCATGGGCGGCGATTTTGAACACATCGTGAGCACGTCCCTGAAGCAAACGTATCTCCGGTCGTTCAACACGTCCATCACCACGCTCTTCTCGCTCGTGGCCATCTACTTCTTCGGCGGAGAATCCATCCGCGACTTTGCGCTTGCGCTCATCGTCGGGATCGTGACGGGGACGTACTCGTCTATATTTATCGCAAGCCCGCTCCTCGTCACGTGGCACAGACTCACGCAAAGACGTTAGGCGTGTCATTGGCTCATAGAACCGGAAATGCTATCTTTTGATGGTCATGGAGGATTTCCTGAACGTCTTCAATATCAACCTCGCCGCGTGGGTGGCGGAGGTCGGCGATAACCCTCTCCAAGCCATGTGGGCGCTCTTCGCGAGCTGGGGTTGGATCATTCTGCTCTGGGCCCTCCTCTACATCGCGCGCGGGATGTGGCTCTTCAAAAAACAGTCGAAATACGCCATGGCGCGCACGTGGGTCCTCCTCGCCGTCGACGTGCCGAAAGCGACGGAACAGACGGTGAAGGCCGTGGAGAACATGTTCGCGCACCTTGCGGGTGCGCACTCGCCGCCCACGTTCATGGAAAAGTGGTGGAACGGCCAGCTCCAGGATACGATTTCCTGCGAAATCATCTCCATCGAAGGCCACATCCAGTACCTGCTCCGGACCACGCGGAAGCTCCGGGACCTCGTCGAAGCGTCACTCTACGCCCAGTACCCGGACGCGGAGATCACGGAAGTTGAGGACTATACGCTGAAAATTCCGACGAATTACCCGAATGAGCAGTACGAGTGCTTCGGCCTTGAAATGATGCCGGCGAGGGGGTACGCCTACGACGTCTACCCGCTCAAAACGTACATGGATTTCGAGCACCAGCTCACGGGTGAGTTCAAGGATCCGCTCGCCGTGCTCCTCGAGGCGTTCGGACGGCTCGGTCCCGGCGAGCAGGCGTGGTACCAGATCATCCTGACGCCGATCGCGCAGAACGACTACGTCGCGAAAGCGGTGAAAGAGATCAAGAAGATCACGGGGCAGAAAGCCGAGGTCAAACCGACGATGCTCGATAAAGCCCTCGATCTGCCGATGCAGGGTTTGGGATTGGTTGGCGACGTCATGTTCGGGGCGGCGGAAGGCGCGCCGAAGAAGCCGGAGAACGCGCTCAATTCGCGAATGTGGAACCTGACTCCCGGAGAGAGAAAAGTCGTCGAATCCATCGAAAAGAAGATGTCGAAAATCGTCTTTGGTGTTAAGATACGATTCCTCTACGTCGCAAAAAAGGAGGTGTTCGTTAAATCAAAGATCCTGCAGTCGTTCATCGGCGCCATCAAGCAGTACAATACGAACGATATGGGGTCGCTCAAACTGGAAACGAAGCGCGTCGGCGTCAGTTCGGCCCTTCTCTTCTTCAAGGCGAGGCGGAACAGCGTCCGCAAGGAGCGCCTGATCCGCGCCTACCGGGCCCGCACGGATTGGGCGGGCCTAAAACGGTTCCACCTGGCAACGGACGAGATCGCCTCTCTCTGGCACCTGCCGGTCTCGCTCTTCGTGAAGGCGCCGCAAGTGAAGAAGACGGAATCAAAGAAATCCGAACCGCCGATCAATCTCCCGTTCGCCTAGCATCGTCGTACCTTGGTCCGTTGTTCCTTCCCTCCACAATGCCCATCCCATACGACCACGATCACGAGAACGAGGTGACGCTGTTCGCGGAAACGAATTTCCGAAACCAGCGTCGTCGTTTCGGTATCAAGACGGATGACCGTCGTCGGCACATGTATATCCTGGGTAAAACCGGCATGGGCAAGACGACGCTGCTCGAAAACATGGTGCTGTCGGATATCTATGCAGGGCACGGCGTTGCGTATGTGGATCCGCACGGCGATACGGCGGAAAAGATTCTTGATTACATCCCTTCGAATCGCATTAATGACGTGGTGTACTTCAATCCAGCGGACATGCAGTATCCGGTCGGTTTCAATATTCTTGAGACGGCGAACGACGAACAGAAGCATTTGGTCGCATCCGGGCTCATGGGCGTGTTTAAGAAGATCTGGCCGGACGTGTGGAGCCCCCGCATGGAGTACATCCTGCTGAATTGCGTCCTGGCGCTTCTGGATTATCCGGGCGCCACGCTCCTCGGCATCAATCGTCTCCTCGTCGACAAAGAGTACCGTAGCCGCGTGATCGCGAAGATCCGGAACCCCATCGTGAAGACGTTCTGGGTGGCGGAATTCACGTCCTGGTCGGAGAAGTATGCGACCGAAGCCATCGCGCCGGTGCAAAACAAAGTCGGTCAATTCTTGTCCGCATCGATCATCCGCAATATCGTGGCGCAGGTGAAATCGTCGATTAATCCGAGACAGGTCATGGATGAAGGGAAGATTTTCATCGTGAACCTGTCCAAAGGAAAAATTGGCGAGGACAACATGCGCCTCCTGGGCGGCATGATCGTGACGAAGATCCAACTCGCGGCCATGGAGCGCGTGGATATCAAGCATGAGGTCGACCGTCGCGACTTTTATCTCTACGTGGACGAATTTCAGAACTTTGCCACGCAGTCCTTCGCGAACATCTTGTCCGAGGCACGTAAGTACCGCCTGAATCTCACCGTGGCCCACCAGTATATCGAGCAGCTCGAAGAAGAGGTGCGTGATGCCGTATTCGGCAACGTGGGATCGCTGCTCATCATGCGCGTGGGCGCGCAGGACGCCACGTTCATGGAGACGGAATTTGCACCGACATACCTGCCGGAAGACCTCACCAACCTGGCGAAGTACCAGATGTACTTAAAGCTCATGGTTGATGGCGTCGCGACCGCGCCATTTTCTGCCAACACGCTCCCCCCCATCGGGAAGCCGACGGGATCGGAGGACAAGGTCATCGCGGTCTCTCGCGAACGCTACGCCGAACCGCGGGCCGTGATCGAAGAAAAGGTCCTCCGGTGGAGCGGGATGGAGGCTGGGCCTCCGACGGCGTCGCTCGAAGAGGCGGTGCTTGGGGGCGCGCCCTCCGCCGGAGCCGTCGCCTACCCAAAAATCCTGACGGCCGACGAGCGCGAAGCTCGCGAAGCGCTCGGCGGCCTCCCAGCCGGCTTGAAACCCGGCACGCCGGAGTATGCGAAAGCCGGCATTGCCGCGCTCGAGGGAGAGGCGGCGGTTGCGGAGACGGAAGAATACCTTCGCATCTCGCCCGAGCGTCTGGCCGCGATCCGTCCGGCGGGCGCGAAGAAGGAAAAGCCGAAGTTCAAACACACCTGCACGCGTTGCGGGAAAACGTGGGACATGCCGGTCCAGCTCGACCCGGCCCGGCCCATGTACTGCGCCGAATGCCTCCCGATCATTCGTGAGGAGCGCAAGTTCAAAACGAATATCGTTAAAACGGCCGTGCGCAGCGGTCCTCCGGCAGACATGGGCGCGCACGTGGTGGAAGAAGAAGACACGGTGAGCCGGCGCGCATCGCCGTTGCACGAAGTCATGAAAGCGGCAGAAGAGGGGAGGCCCGCAAGACCGTCCGCGCCGCCACGACAATTCCCGCCCAGACCGTCTGCGCCGCCCAAATCGCCTTCTCCTACTCCGCCAAACCGTCCGCGTCTCGTCGTCACCAATGCGGAGTCGCTCACGGACCTCGTTGATGACGCGAGGGACGAAAATCGTTCGTTCCTGCTTGATGACGTCGCCCGATCCAAAGGCAGGCCGGTTGAAACGCGGAAACAGGCGGTGACGCCGTCTGCGCCGCGCATCACGCAACAGCCTCGCGAGCCGCGACGACGCGAGGACCGTCGCCCTCCTCGCGGGCCGCGGCCCGATCATTCCGGTCCGCCGAAGAACGCATTCCCGGACCTGGACCTGGGTTCGCCGCCGAAGCCCCCGCACACGCCGAAGAAATCCATCGAGGACCTGTTTCGTGACGCGGAGGAACGGACCGACCGGGACATCGTCGGAAAAGTACAGATGAATGAACCCGATCCTTCGGCAAGCTCAGGACCCGCCGTCGTCTTTCGTAATGATAGTTCACCGCAGTCGAGCGGCCCGAAACCGGTTCAGCCCGGTCAGCGCGTTCGCTTCGACGAGTAGGCCGCTCCATGTCATACTACGCCTATGCCTGAACGCATTTCGTACGTCACGGATGACGGCGTCACGGTCGTCGGCGACTGGGTGACCGCGCCCACGACGATCGGGGCCGTGATCCTCCTCCACATGATGCCGGTTCTCCGCCAGTCATGGGCGTCATTTCAACGCGCATTGGCGCAACGCGGTCTCGCGTCGCTCGCCATTGATCTGCGCGGTCACGGGGAGAGCGTGAAGGGTCCGGACGGTAAACCGCTCGACTTCAAGAAGTTCACGGATGGGGAACACGCGTCCACAATCCACGACGTGCGGGGCGCGTACGCGTGGTTGCGGTCACGGGGAATCGATCGTGACCGGATCGCGGTCGCCGGCGCGTCCATCGGCGCGAATCTCGCGCTCCAGTTTTTGTCCGAAGAGCCTCAAGTTCCCGCCGCGGTGCTTTTGAGCCCGGGTGAGTCGTACCACGGCGTCGAAACCGCTGATGCGGCAGATTACGTGCTCCCGCACCAGGGCGTATGGATGGCCGCGTCCGGGGGCGACGACGCGTACAGCGCCGCGTCCGCCGACAAGCTCATGGGGGCGCTCCAGGTCGAACAGAAAGTTCATGAGAAACTGCTCGGCGCGGGTCACGGCACGAAAATGTTTGAGACGCATCCGGAGCTGTCGGACAAGCTCGCGGACTGGCTCCGTGATCGCGTCCTTGCGGTGAAATAACCGGGAACCGGGAACTGGGAACCGGGAATATTTAACGTATGAATGATTTGTTGCAGGGCATTGTACTTGGCCTGTTGCAGGGCGTGACCGAATTTTTTCCCGTCTCGTCCTCCGGGCATCTGATCCTCGTTCCGTGGCTCTTCGGGTGGAGGGACCAGGGGCTCGCGTTCGATACCGTCCTCCACCTGGGGACGCTCGTTGCCGTGCTGTGGGCATTCCGAAAAGACGTCACGCGCATCGTCAGAGGCGCGTTTGTCCAGAACGACGCGGCGGCAAAACGACTCTTCCTGCAAATCATCGCGGCGAGCATCCCCGGGATCGTGCTGGGTGGTCTCTTCGGTTCTGCGATCGAAAGTGCGCTGCGCGGACCGTTGCCCGTGGCAATTGATCTTGCTTTTTGGGGCATCGTCCTCTTTGCGGCCGACCGGTCGTCTGCGGGGAAGAAGGACGCGGTCCGCGCGGTTGACCGATTGAATTGGCGGCAAACGCTCACGGTCGGCCTTGCGCAGGCGATTGCACTGTTACCCGGAACGTCACGATCCGGTATAACGATGACCGGGGGGCTCCTGTCCGGTCTGGACCGCGGGACGGCCGTCCAGTTCTCGTTCCTCGTGAGCATTCCCACGATTGCCGCCGCAGGCGGATACGGCCTCCTGAAGCTTCTGCGCGGCGATGCGACGGCGAGCGTTGGACCCGGGCTCCTCGCCGGGTTCCTGGTCGCGGCCGTGTCCGGCGCGTGGGCGATCCGATTCCTTCGTTCGTATGTGTCGAAACACTCATTCAACGCATTCGTCATCTACCGCCTCGCGCTCGCGCTCGTTGTCGTGGCGGCATTACGGTAGCGCCGCGTTCGTCGCGTTCGCGTTCGCCTTGCCTGCGACCGCCGCGAACGTCCCGGTGCTGCACGCGAGTTCAACGACCCCAAGCGTGGACACGTCCAATGTCGCGTCCCTGCTCGTGATTGACGTCGCGAGCGGCAAGACGCTGTATAAATTGAATCCGGACAAACAGTGGTCCGCCGCGAGCCTCACGAAGCTCATGACGTCTTATCTCTTTTCGTCCGGCCGCCGGAACTGGGCCTCGAAAGGCAACATCGTGAAGTCAGACGAAGTGGGAGGCGGTCGCCTCGGCGTTCCGTCCGGCAGCACGATGACGTTTCGCGACCTGCTCTATTCCGCAGTCATCGGGAGCGCGAACAACGCGGCGAACGCGATGGCGCGACAGTCCGGGTACGGGTCCAAGGGTTTCATCAGGGAGATGAACCGTCGAACGGGTCTCCTCGGCATGACGAACACCGCGTACGTTGACGCGTCCGGGATGAGCCCGAAAAATGTCTCAACCGCCTACGATGTCGCGTTGGCATTGGACGCCGCGGGAGCAAACGATGAAATACAGAAGGCGATGGTATCACCGACGTATCGGTTCACGGTCGCGACGCCCAAGAAAGTGACGAAGACGATCAAGAATACCAACCGTCTCCTGTTCGAGGAACCGGACGTTCTCGTCACGGCGGGAAAAACTGGGTATCTCGAAGAGTCCATGTACAACTACGCGGTCAGCGTACGTCCCAAGTCCGGGGATGGTGGCGAGCTCGCGATCGTCGTGTTCGGCGCACCCGCGCGCGCGGATTCCGTTGATACCGCGACCGTGCTCGCGAAGTGGGCGTGGGAGTCGTTTGCATGGTCCGGCACCTCCACGGTCCCGATTCGTTTCAATCGCAATCTCGGTCCTGGCATCCGCGGGGCGGACGTGAAAGCACTCCAGAAATGGTTAAATGGCAACGGGACGGTCATCGCCGCATCCGGTCCGGGGTCTCCAGGCCGTGAGACGGAAAAATACGGTCCGCTCACGCAGGTGGCCGTGAAAAAGTTCCAGGACGCGCATAAGGCGGACATTCTCGTGCCGCAGGGGCGTGAGAAGGGGAGTGGCGTCGTTGATTTTCAGACGCGGGCGTATTTGAATACGCACTGACATGAAGTCGTCTGTCTTGGTAGCCACATACACCACGCCAAATAAGTCGGTAACCATCTAAAAAATACTATGAAATACGACATATTAGCATCGACAGATGCAGTAAATAATACGATGAAAGCTCTTACGGAGTGCGGCTTTATGCCCGAATCGCTTTCTTCCCTGGATGAAACGCTTTCAAGGATCAAAGAGCTGATCCCGGCCGGAGCGTCAGTTATGAACGGTTCTTCGCGGACGTTGGAAGAGATCGGTTTCGTCAAATATTTAAAAGAGCAAGCGCACGGCTGGAATAATCTTCATGAGGCCATACTTGCGGAAAAAGACCAGGCCAAACAAGCGGCATTACGCAAACAGTCTGTTCTCTCCGATTTCTATCTTGGTAGTGCGCATGCTATTGCCGAGACCGGAGAAATTGTAATCGCATCGAATTCCGGGAGTCAGCTCCCTCATATCGCTTTTACCTCGCCGAACATTATCCTCGTCGTCGGCACTCAAAAAATCACACCGGATGTCGATACTGCGATCGCCAGGCTCAAAGAGTATGTCTTCCCGCTGGAAGATGCCCGAATGAAGGAAGCGGGCATGGGCGGCAGTTTTATCTCCAAAGTTCTCATTTTGTCCCGCGAGCAGTCATTTATGGGACGAAAATTCCACGTCCTGTTTGTGAATGAAAAATTAGGATTCTAATTTTTGGATTAACTTTTGATGTGGCCGTCTATATTATTGGCGAACGAATATGACGAGAATTTGGAACAAGCATAAACAGTCAAATGCCCCTCTTAAAAGGAAAGTCTTGGTCGGCATGTCCGGAGGCGTGGACTCGTCGGTCGCCGCGGCGTTGCTTGTGAACGCCGGCTACCGCGTCGTCGGCGGGTTCATCAAGAACTGGTCAGACTCGAAAGACGTCTGGTCCGGGGAGTGTGAGTGGCGCGGCGAGCGTCGCGATGCGATCCGTGTCGCCGCGAAACTCGGCATTCCATTGCTCACGTTCGACTTTGAAGACCAGTATCGGAAACAGGTCGTCGCGCCGCTCTTCGAAGGGTATGCGCGCGGCGTGACGCCCAATCCGGACGTGCTCTGCAACCAGTTCATTAAGTTCGGACTGTTTTATCATGAGATGAAGCGACTCAAACTCGATTTTGTCGCCACGGGGCACTACGCGCAGGTCAAACAGGACCGGAAAGGCGTCGCGCATCTCCTTCGCGGCCGCGATCCGGAAAAAGACCAGAGTTATTTCTTGCATCGCGTGGACCAGACCGCGCTCCGTCACGCGCTGTTCCCGGTCGGAGACAAGAAGAAAGCGGACGTCCGCCGACTGGCGCGCTCCTTCGGTCTTCCTACGGCGGAGAAGGAAGAGAGCATGGGCATCTGCTTCATCGGCAAACAGGACATGACGGCGTTCCTGCGTACGCGCATTCCGTCCAAACCGGGCGACGTGGTTGATCCGAACGGTCGCGTGATCGGCGCGCACAAAGGTCTCGACAGCGTCACGATCGGCCAGCGCCACGGCTTCTCGGTCTCACAGCCGGGCGGTCCATGGTACGCGGCGGTCAAAGACCAGTCCGTGAACTGCCTCATGGTCGTGCCGGGACGCGAGCATCCGGCGCTGTACTCGTCCACGGCCACGGTCGGCGATCTGCATTGGGTCACGGGAGTGTCAGCGATTGGGCTGCGCGGTCTGCAGTGTGCGGTTCGCTATCGGCAGGAAGCGGTGCCAATCTCGGTCAGCGACGCTGGACGCGGACGTATCAGTCTCCATTTCAAAAAGCCCGTCTTTGCCGTGGCTCCTGGACAATCCGCGGTCGTTTATAAAGGGAGGGAGTGTTTTGGGGGAGGCGTGATCGTGTAGGGTCAGCGCCCCCTCATGTCATCCCGACCGAGGCGCGTCCGACGCGCCGAGTGGAGGGACCCCTTTTCCGTTACACCTCATACCATCCGGAACAAGGTCACGCATCGACTCACTCCTCACCTGGTCAGAAAGAAATGAGCGGGCACTTCTACATGAACATTGATCGCTTCCTTCAAACCGAAATGGAACGAGCTGGCCCGGAGTTGTCACGGAAAAGGGGTCCCTCGACTCCGCTTCGCTACGCTCGGGATGACCCTTGAAGAGACGCTCCGCTCGTGATGACACAAAGGGGCGCATCCGTTACCCTGTCCGCCATCCTATGCCCCGCTTGCCGCGGCTCGAGTGGATCTCTGTCATCTACCTGGCGGTGTTCGTCCTCGCCGTTTTGTCGCCCAGTCTGGTCCGGCGCGACGTGTTTGGGATTCCGGAAGAACACGCGGAGGAGATTCTGATTTTTCTCTTCGGTCTCGTCGGACTCATGACGTTCTCGTTGTACGATCGCGTGGTCGAGTGGCGTGAGAAGGAACGCGACGAGGCGCGTGATGACCGGGACAAGGCGAAGAAAGAACTCGTGGCGTCGTATGAGTACATCGGCGCGGTGAATCGTCAGAATGACGCGATGAAGCGTCTTGCGAACGAGGCTGCGACCACGCTCACGGGCGGGGAGCGCGTGAGTAAAGAGTTGTTTCAGTCGCTCGCGATGAATGCCGCAACATTGGTCCGGGGAGAACACGCTGCCATACGGTTTGTTGCTCTCGATAGATTGCGGACTCTGCGAGAGTTCCTTGTTGATCCGCTGAATCAACTTCGCGTCCCGAATAAGGATCTTAAGCTCGCGCATGATGAGGGGCGGACGCACTGTTACGTCCGAAGCGAAGACGGCCACGAGACGCTCGTGATTCCGTCGGATCGGAACGACCTCACATGCAAAGCGTTCATCCTCGTCCAGACGAGTCCGGGCGACGTGCCGGACGTGGACGCCGGTCTCCTCAAGGTCTATGCCAACCAGGCGGAGGTGCTGTATCGTGTGTTGAACGGGAACCGGGAACAGGAAACCGGGAACGGGTCAGATACGGTTCCCAGTTCCCGGATCCCGGTTCCCGATTCCGTATGACCGCTTCAGAGTTACGACAACGGTTTCTTGATTTCTTCAAGGAGAAGGGACACGCGATCATCCCTTCAGCGTCTTTGATACCGGAAAACGATCCGAGCGTCCTGTTCACGACGGCCGGGATGCAGCCGCTCGTCCCGTACCTTCAGGGCCAGCCGCATCCGATGGGGAAGCGCATCGCCAACGTCCAGAAGTGCCTTCGCACGGACGACATTGACGAAGTCGGCGATAACCGGCATCTCACGTTCTTCGAGATGCTGGGCAACTGGTCGCTTGGCGACTATTTCAAACAGGAAGCCATCGGCTGGTCGTTCGAGTTTCTGACGGACACAAAATGGTGCGGCATCGATCCATTGATGCTCTACGTCACGGTCTTCGAGGGCGACAAGGACGCGCCGCGCGACGACGATTCCATCGGCATCTGGCAGGCGCTCTTCGAGGTGAACGGCATCGCGGCCGAGGTCGGCGTGGCGGGGAAGGACGAACCGGCGAAAGGAACGCATGGTCCGCGCGTGTACCCGTATCCCAAGGCGAAGAACTGGTGGCCAGGCGCGACCGCAAAAGGTCTCTGCGGACCGGATACGGAAATGTTCTACGACACGGGCCGGAAACACGACCCGACGTTCGGAAAGGTATGCCACCCGAACTGCGACTGCGGTCGCTTCGTTGAAATCTGGAACGACGTATTCATGCAGTTCAAGCGCGAGACGGACGGCGGGCCGCTCACAAGTCTTCCGATCAAGAACGTGGATACGGGCATGGGGCTCGAGCGCATGGCCGCGATGCTACAGGGGGTCGAGACGGTCTTCGATACGGAGACGTTCCAGGTGATGTTCAACGCGCTCGAGGAACTGTCCGGGAAAAAGTACGCGTCTCGGGGCGCTGAACGGTCTTTTCGCATCATCGCCGACCACCTGCGCGCGGCGACGTTCGCGATCGGAGATGGCGCCGTCCCATCAAACGTCCAACAGGGCTATGTGGTCCGCCGCCTCATCCGTCGCGCGATTCGCGAAGGCCGCAAGATCGGAATCAAAGGACCGTTCGCGTCACGTGTCGCGTCCGTCGTGATCGGTGAGTTCGGGTCATTTTACTCGGAGCTTGAGTCCAAGCGAGCGCAGATCGTTTCCGAGATGGACAAAGAAGAAGCGAAGTTCGAGGAGACGCTTGAGAAAGGTCTCAAAGAACTGGAACGGATGTTGAAGGAGGGCGACGTCACCGGAGAAAAGGCGTTCGTGCTCTACTCGACCTACGGGTTTCCGCTCGAACTGACGGAAGAACTGGTCCGCGAGCGGGGACAGAGCGTCAATCGCTCTCGTTTCCAGGCTGAATTCATGAAGCACCAGGAACTGTCGCGCACGTCCGCGGCGGGGATGTTCAAGGGTGGTCTTCAAGACACATCGGATGAATGTACCCGTCTCCACACGGCCACGCACCTGCTTCATCGCGCTCTGAAAAACGTCCTCGGCGAGCACGTCGAACAAAAAGGTTCGAACATCACGCGCGAACGTCTTCGCTTTGATTTCACGCACTCGGCAAAGGTCACGAAAGAACAGCTAAAAGAAGTCGAAGACATCGTGAACGACGCGATTCGTCGCGACCTTCCGGTCACGTACAAGATCATGGATATGGACGAGGCAAAGAAAGCCGGCGCCATCGGTCTCTTTGAAGACAGGTACGCGCAGGTCGGCGGAAAGATCAACGTCTACGTTGTCGGCGATGACAAGACAGATTATTTCAGCAAGGAAATTTGCGGCGGCCCGCACGTCGGAAAGACAGGGGAGCTTGGGTCATTCAAGATCCAGAAAGAAGAAGCGTGCTCCGCAGGGATCAGACGGATCAAGGCGACAGTAACCGGGAACCTGGAACAGGGAACCGGGAACGGGTCATGAACGGTTCCCAGTTCCCGGATCCCGGTTCCCGAAGAATAACCCGAAGAATAACGTTGACCATTTTTGCCAGAACCTGCTAAACTGCGCCCATTATCATGTGGACATGTCATCGATTCCGCTAATTCTTGCGAAAAATCATCCCATTTGAATGGCGCGATACAGCCGCAATAACACACAAGGACCCGCTTCTCCCAGCAAGGACTTCCTTGTGGTGAAAGGGATCGTGCAAGAGAACCTGCCGGCCGCTTCGTTCCGGGTCAAACTCGAGAACGGGCAGATGATTTTGTGTCATATGGCAGGAAAATTGAGGAAACACCGCATTCGGCTCACCCCCGGGGATGAGGTCCAGATCGAGATCAGCCCCTATGATTTGACAAAAGGACGGATTATCTATAGATTCTAGTCCCTTTAAGGTATGAAAGTACGCTCGTCCGTGAAGGCCATGTGCCGCGATTGCAAGGTTGTCCGGCGTAAAGGCCGGGTCGTGGTCATCTGCTCGAAGAGTCCGAAGCATAAGCAGCGTCAAGGTTAGACTCACATCACTTCTTAACCCCGGCTGAACGGTCCCCCTCACACCTATGGCACGCATTGCGGGAGTCACCCTCCCGGCCAACAAGCGCATTGATATTGCGCTCCAATACATCTACGGCGTCGGTATCACCACCGCGATGAAAATCATCGCGGAAAGCGGCGTGCCCGCGAACGTACGCGTGAAAGATCTCACGGAGACGCAGGCGAACAAGCTGCGCGACATCGTCGAAAAGAAGTTCAAGGTCGAGGGAGAACTGAAGCGCGAAGTGCTCGGCAACATCAAACGTCTGAAAGAGATCGGCAGCTACCGCGGCACGCGGCACATCCGGAACCTCCCGGTGCGAGGACAGCGCACGCGCACGAACACGCGCACCGTGCGCGGCAACGTCCGCAAAACGATGGGTTCTGGCAAACGGTCACTCGAAAAGACATAATCTATGACGAAAGACGTCCAGAATCTGAAAGAGACCGCCGCGTCAGACGCGGCGGAGGGTTCGGCGTCCAAGAAGAAAGCGGCGCCGAAGGCGAAGAAGTCGAAGAAAGCGAAGCGTCAGGTTTCGACCGGCCGCGCCTACGTCCAGTCTACCTACAACAACACCATTGTGACGCTCACGGATCCGGACGGGAACGTCCTTGCCTGGGCGAGCGCCGGAAACGCCGGATTCCGCGGACCGAAAAAGGCCACGCCGTACGCGGCGTCGGTCATCGTGCGGAACGCCGTGGAGCGCGCAAACGATTACGGATTGAAGGAAGTTCACGTGTTCGTGAAGGGCGTGGGTCAGGGGCGCGAGAGCGCGATCCGCGCGTTCAACGCGAACGGCGTGAACGTGCTGTCCATCAAGGACGTCACGCCCATCCCGCATAACGGCTGCCGTCCGCCCCGGCCGCGCCGCGTATAATCATTCTATGCCGCGCATCAGCTGCAAGATCTGCCGACGCGAAGGGATGTCCCTCTGCGGACGGGAGAAGTGCGCGTACAAGCGGCGTCCGTACGCGCCGGGCGTGCACGGCCCGACCGGCCGCAGCCGTCCGACCGACTACGGCAAGCAGCTCCGCGAGAAGCAGAAGGCGAAACGGCTATATGGGATGGGCGAGCGCCAGTTCCGAAACCTGTTCGAGGCCGCAACGAAGAAGCGGGGGAACACGGGGGAGATGCTCGTCGTCGCGCTCGAGACACGCCTGGACAACGCGGTGTTCCGCGCCGGATTCGCGAAGAACCGCGCGGCCGCGCGCCAGCTCGTGAGCCACGCGCATTTCGACGTGAACGGACACAAGGTGAACATCCCGTCCTACGTGGTCCGCTCCGGCGACATCATCCGCGTGCGCGACACGAAGCGGAACAAAGGGCCGTGGAAGAACCTCTCGGAATCCATGAAGACATACCAACCCGTGTCCTGGATCGCCGTGGATGCGAAAGAAATGGCGGCGAAGATCACCGGCAAACCGACGGGTGAGGAATTGAAACAGCCATTCGACCCTCGCATGATCGTCGAATTCTATTCACGTTAAGTCCTTTATTTTTTATTCCTATGGAATCGCTCCTCCTGCCTTCCAAGATCCGTTACGCCAAAGGCGAACGCGCGCATGAAGGCGTCATCACCGTCGAACCGTGCTCGCCAGGGTACGGCACGACCATCGGGAACGCGCTCCGCCGCGTCTTGCTTTCGTCGTTGCCGGGCGCGGCCGTGACAGCCGTGAAAATCAAGGGCGTGGACCACGAGTTTTCCACGATCCCGCACGTGAAGGAAGACGTGCTCGAAGTGATCATGAACCTGAAAGGGCTCCGCATCAAACTGCACGGCGATGAGCCCGTGAAGCTGTTTTTGACCACAAAAGGCGAGAAGACCGTCACCGCCGGAAACTTTGAACGGGACGCACAGGTGGACATCGTGAATCCGGACGCCGTCATCGCCACGCTGACCGACAAGAGCGCCACGCTCGAGATGGAAGTCACGATCGGTCCGGGCCGCGGCTACCGCAGCACCGAGGAACGCGCGAAGGAAAAACTCGAACTCGGCAACATTGCGATCGACGCGCTGTACAGCCCGGTCTTGAACGTCTCCTACAAAGTGGAAGCTACGCGCGTGGGCGAGAAAACGGACTTCGATAAGCTCGTGCTCCGCGTCGAAACCGACGGGACGATTGACGCGAAGGACGCCGTGCAGCAGGCCGTTGCGATTCTTCTTGATCACTTCAACCTGCTCACGACCATCGAAGAGGAATCCTGATATGCGTCATCGCCGGAAACAGGTCACGCTCGACCGTAAACGCGGACCGCGCAAAGCGCTCCTCCGAGGTCTTGCGACGTCCGTGATTCTGTACGAGAACGTCAACACGACCCTGGCCAAGGCCAAGGCCGTGAAGCCGATCGTGGAACGGCTCATCACCGTCGGCCGCGTGAAATCGTTGAACTCGCGTCGCCAGCTCATGAAGACGCTCACGATCGAGTCTGCCGTCAATAAAATTCTTGTCGAACTGGGACCGCGGTACGCCGAACGGAAGGGCGGGTACACGCGCATCATCAAGCTCGGCGCCCGCAAAGGCGACGGGGCCGAGATCGCACAGATTCAGCTCGTCAAATAGCTATGCCATTCACGAAGAAACTGCGCGGCATGCCGCAGGTCACGCGCGCCACCCACACGATCGACGCGACCGGCCAGGTAGTCGGTCGTTTGGCCACTCGTGTGGCAGGACTCCTCATTGGAAAGCACAAGCCAGGGTACGTTCCTCACATCGATCAAGGTGATTTCGTGAAGGTCACGAATATCGACAAAATCAACTTTACGGGAAAAAAGTGGGAACAGAAGGTGCACTTCAGCACGTCGAACCGTCCGGGTGGCTTGAAGCGTATGCCAGTCTCAAGACTTCGCACCGTGCGTCCAGGCGAGATCCTCCATCATGCCGTGAAGTACATGCTTCCTAAGAACCGTACGCAGAAGGCTCGCTTAAAGCGCATGAAAATTTCATAATGACTATGTCTCCCACGAAAAAGACTGCGGATAAGAAAGAGACCACAAAGAAACCGGTGAAGAAACCGGTCGCTGCGGCGAAGAAAGTCGTCGCGAAGAAAGTCGAACCAAAGGAGACCGACGCGCAGCTTGAGAAGCAGGAAGCGAAAGCGGCGGAGGCCGCGGTCGGCGGGTCGTTCATCGCATCGGTCGGCCGTCGGAAGACGTCCATCGCGCGCGTCCGGCTCCTGAAGAACGGAAAGGGCCTCATCACGGTGAACGGCAAGCCGTACGACAAATACTTCACCGTCTACGAGCTGCGAAAACAGATCACCGAACCACTCGAGGCCGTGGGTCAGGCGACGGCTGTTGACGTGAGCGCGAAGGTGCATGGCGGCGGGATCCGCGGCCAGGCCGAAGCGATCCGTCTCGGCATCGCGCGCTGTCTCTTGGAACTGAACCCCACGTTTCGGAAGGCGTTGAAGAAAGAGGGCTACCTCACGCGCGACTCACGCAAGAAAGAACGCAAAAAGTTCGGTTTGAAGCGCGCCCGCCGAGCGCCGCAGTGGAGCAAGCGGTAAACGACAAACGTTCCGGTGGCCACCGGAACGTTTTCGTAATATCCTACAATGCATGTCCGACGGCCGTACGATCGCCAAGAACGCCGCGTGGTTGCTCGTCGCCACCACGGGGCAGAAGCTCCTCGCATTCGTCTCGTTTACCGTGGCGGCACGTCTCGTTGGCCCGTTCGTGATCGGCGAGTATTTCTACGCAGTCGCGGTGACGAGCACGTTCGTGATCATCGCGGACTTGGGACTCACTCCGGTCGTGATCCGCGCAATTGCGGCAGGCGCAGAGGAGGGGAGACGGCTCTTGTCCGCCGCGCTCCGGCTCAAGGTCATCCTGATTCCGGTCGCGATCCTCGCGTCGCTCGCGTTCGTCATATTCGGTCGCGCGAGCCAGACCATCGTGATCACGACGGCGATCGCGACGCTTGTGATGAGCGCGGATGCTCTGTCGCTGCTCTTTTATGGCGCCCTTCGCGGACGGCAACGCCTCCAATTTGAAGCAGCAGGCATGTTCGTCGGACAGGTCCTGACCGCGTCCGTCGCGATCACTGCCGCGATTCTCGGGTGGGGCGCTCCTGGGCTTGCGCTGGCGCTCCTGGCCGCGAGTTCTTGGAACGCATGGTGGGCGTGGACGCAGGGTCGCGGCCAACAGGTCACGCCGCTCAAACCGCACTGGGGAGACGCGGCCATGCTCGTGAAGCAGGCAGTGCCGTTCGCGCTCGCCGGAATCTTCGTGAAAGTCTACTCGTACCTGGACAGCATCATGCTGAAGGCGTTCCACGGCGAGGCGGCCGTGGGGACGTATTCGGTCGCCTACAAAGTCACATACGCCCTCCAGTTCCTCCCGCTCGTGTTCATCGCGGCGCTTTTTCCCGCGCTCTCGGCCGTGCACGCGAGCGGGGACAAGGCGGCCCTGAAGAGAATATTTGCAGGGTCTCTGCGGCTCATGGCGATCGCCGGCGCCGGTCTCGCCGCGGGACTGTCTGCGCTTGCTCCGAGGTTCATCCCGCTCGTGTATGGCAATCAATTTCTCGGATCCGTCGCGCCTCTCGGGATTCTGCCCTGGGTCCTCCTCCCGATTTTTCTTGATTTCCCGATCGGATCGCTCCTGAACGCCACGCACCGCGCGCACTGGAAGACCACGGCCATGGGCGCGACCATGGTCGTGAACGCCATCATGAACGCGTTGCTCGTTCCGTCATACGGTCCGGTCGGCGCGTCATGGGCCGGCGTGGTGAGTTTCTGGTTTCTCATGCTCGTCGGGACGTTCATGGTGTGGAACGATCTCCCGTCGCCTGGCTGGTTTGCGTCCCTTCTCGGCCGGGCGCTTTTTGTCGCCGGAGGCACGTGGTACGCGATTCTGAACGTGGGCGCGATCATGCCGTTCGCGCTCGACGTGCTCTTTGGCGTCGCGATCGCGGGGACATTGCTCCTCGTCACCCAGCTCCTCACGTTTGATGACGTCCGGGTCGGCTACGGGTGGCTCTTGCGGCGTGTGAAAGGTCCGGATCCGACCGAAGAGGCGGGGAATCAAATTTGATGATCACGGAGTCACGTCCGGATCGGGTAGGGGCGACGCGGTGCGTCGCCCCGGGATCGATCGGGGCGACCCAACGGGTCGCCCCTACCCGAAAACTGACGATCGCGTCTCCTTGCCTAGCCGTATTTGATGCGTTTTTTGAGGTTCTGGGATAAGCTACGGTCGTGAAACAATCGGTTCTGGTTACGCTTGATTACCCGCCTGAAATGGGCGGTGTTGCGCGTTATCTGGGCGAACTTGTCCGTACGGCTGGAGACATGACGGTCGTTGTCAATACAACGCATGAAGTCACTGGTCCTGGGCATGTGGAGTCTCGCGAACTCGTGCGAACGGCGTGGCCGCACTGGTGGCCGATGGTGCGTGTCTGCCGCGAATTTGGCAGCGCCGCGTCATTCGTCCTCGTGAGCCACGTCCTTCCGGTCGGGACCGCGGCCATGATCGCGAAATGGACGGGTGGCGTTCCATACGTCGTCTTATGTCACGGACTGGACGTGCGGCTTGCCGCAGGTCACCGCCGACGGACGTTCGTGTTTCGGCAGGTGTGCACAAACGCGAAACTCGTGGTCGCGAACAGCGAGGCAACGGCAAAAGACATACGGGCGCTCGTGCCGGGTCTGCGCGTTCTCGTTCTCACGCCCGGGGTGCGTCCGGCCGCAACCATGTCACGGTCAGACGCGAGGCAGCGGCTTGGCGTTTCGGCAGACGAGGAAGTCGTGCTTGCCGTCGCGCGTCTGATTCCTCGCAAAGGTGTGGACGTCCTCTTGGACGCGACAGACCGACTCCCAAATCGCGAGAAGCTCACGGTCGCGGTAGTCGGCGACGGCCCGGAACGCGCAAAGCTCGAACAGATGGCGGAGCACCTGAAGCATCGCGTTCGCTTTGTTCCGCGCGCGACGGACGAGGACGTCGCTGCGTGGTACGCAGCGGCTGACGTGTTCTGCTTGCCGCTGCGCGAACACGCGAACGATGTGGAGGGATTCGGGATCGCGTACCTCGAAGCGGCGGCACATGGCCTCCCGGTCATCGCAGGCAGGAGCGGGGGAGCGAAGGAAGCGGTTGTGGACGGGAAGACGGGCATGCTCGTCAGGCCGAACGATCCGGATGACGTCGCACGTGCACTCGCCAGTCTGTTTGAAGACCCCGTACGACGGGGGCGCATGGGAGAAGCGGGGAGAGCACGAGCACTGTCTGACTTCCGGTGGGAAGATCGCTGGAAGCGTCTCATGGACAACATATGAAGCTCGTCTCGGTCGTGATCCCGGTATGGAACCACGCGAAAGAACTTGAGCAGTGCCTCGAGTCGTTGTCGAAGCAGACATATGCGCCGCTTGAGATCATCGTGGTGGACGATGGCTCGACTGATAGGCCGGTAACCGGGAACCGGGAACCGGGAACCGTTAGACTCATACGGCTTGAAGAGCGGCGCGGGGCGGCGGGGGCGCGGAATGAAGGCGCGAGACTTGCGACCGGTGATTACCTGATCTTCGTCGACGCAGACGCGATCCTCGTCTCGCACGCGATCGAACGCATGGTCGCGACGCTTGAGTCACATCCGGACGCTTCGTTCGTCTACTCCTCCTTCCGCTTCGGATGGAAGCGCTTCCCGAGTCGCGCGTTCGACGCCGACGCGCTCCGTCGCGGTCCGTACATACATACGACCGCGCTCATGCGACGCTCTGCGTTCCCGGGTTTTGACGAGTCGCTGAAGAAATTCCAGGATTGGGATCTTTGGCTCACGATCGTGGAGCGCGGTGGAAAGGGGATCTGGATTCCGGAAGAGTTGTTCACATTGTCCATCGGACGAAAGGGGATGAGCGTGTGGTTGCCGTCATTCGTCCATCGTCTTCCCTGGGCGATCACGGAAGAGATGAAGAACTATCGGCATTGGGAAGGTGTTGTCAAAAAGAAGCATGGAATTGAAAGCTAAGTTTATACGTTTGTCAGTTTCTTATTAGAACAACTTACAAACTTAACAACTTAGCTGGTATCTACAATATCTCTTCATTCATGAAAGACTTGCGAATCATCATCGTGTCCTGGAATGTCGAGCAGTTGCTTGCGCGGTGTTTGCGATCCTTGCCGGGCGCCTGTTCCGGTCTCGAATGGGATTGCGTGGTGGTGGACAACGCGTCAAAAGACGGGAGTATCGCGGTCGCGACCGGGATTCCGAATATTCACGTGATCGCGAATCAAAACAACCGCGGGTTTGCGAAGGCGTGCAATCAAGGGCTTGTCGGGTCTGACGCGAGATACGTGCTGCTCCTGAATCCGGACACTGAGTGTCCGCCTGGATCGCTCGCGAGTCTTGTCCGCGAGGCCGACGTGCGGCCGACGTGCGGGATTGCGGGTCCGCGTCTTGTAGACGGTTATGGCGCTGACCAGGCAAGCGTTCGTCGGTTTCCAACGGTTTGGGATCAAGCAGGGATCATGTTGAAGTTGCACCACGTCGTTCCTGCCTTGTTTCGTCGTTACTTCGCGAACGACTGGCCGATTGACCGCGCGGCGAGCGTGGATCAGGTGATGGGATCGTGTTTTCTCATTCGTCGTGACGTCGTGGAGCAGATCGGCGGACTCGATGAACGATATTTCATCTGGTTTGAAGAGGTTGATTATTGCAAACAGGCGAAAGAACACGGTTGGGACGTCTGTTATGTTCCAACGGTCAGGATCACGCACCACGGCGGGCAATCGTTCTGCCAGGTGTTCAGCGTGAAGAAACAACGGTATTTCAATGATAGCCTGGTGAAATATTTTAAGAAGTGGCAGCCGGGATGGCGAGCAGCGCTTTTAGCGGTCTTGCGACCGCTGTCGCTCGCGCTCGCAAGTGCGTCGTCCTTGAGCCCATGGGCGATCTGGGCGGGCGTCGTCTTTTTGATCGAAGTGGTCTCCCTTGCGACGATCTTTCATCCAAAAGCGAATTCAGCCGCGACGATCTTCGTCGCGCTCGTCGTAGGTCTGCTCGCTTGGAAGCGGCCCACGCTTGCGCTTGCCGCGCTCCTCATGGAGCTCATGATCGGGTCAAAGGGATATTTGCTGCAATTAGGCGCGTGGCCGGATGCCATTTCGCTCCGCATCGTCCTGTTCGCCGTCTTCATGGCGGGATGGGCGTTGAACGTCACGCAGACGAAGTCGTGGTCGCGTTTGACGCTATTATTTCGTGGACGAGTCGAATGGCTTTTGTTGTTTATCGTCGTTGGCTACGCGACGTTGCGAGGAATGGCGCTCGGTAATCAATACGTCGCGGTTGACGGGAACGCGTGGGGGTTTCTCCTGCTCATCATTCCGGTATTGGACATTGCGTCACGCATGAGTGAGCGGTTGCGACGGGACGTCCTTCCCGTCCTGTTCGTCGCGCCTGTGTGGCTAGCGGTCAAAACGATCGGACTCGAGTATCTGTTCTCGCATGGGTTCTCGACCATCGCTGATCCGGTCTACCTCTGGGTGCGACGGACCGGAGTCGGGGAAGTGACGTACATCACGGGTAATGCGTTCCGGATTTTCATGCAGTCGTACATCTTCGCGCTCCCTGTACTTTTCTTTTGTGCATCCAAGTATTTTGCGACGCACGAGAAGGGGGATAGCGCCGGGAACCGGGAACCGGGAACCGGGAACCGATTTTTGCATCGAGTGACAGACCTGCTCGCGATCGCTGCACTTGTCGTGCTCGGCATTAGTCTGTCTCGCAGCATGTGGATTGGAGCGGCAGCGGGAATGGTCACGTTGCTCATGCTCGTCCTGTCGGGGCTACCCGTCCCTCGGCTATCGCTCGGGACGTCGCCCGTACACGAGATATTTAAAGGGATCGGGCGACTCATCGTCGTCGGCATCTTCGCTGCGCTCGTCATTGTCGCGACGCTCGCATTCCCGATTCCGCGCGTTGATGTTGCGTCTCTCGCGACTCTGTTTGGGTCGCGTGTCTCGACCGAGGACGCGGCAGCGGCGAGTCGCTGGAAACTCCTGCCCGTGGTTTTGGACAAGATCATGGAACGTCCCTTTCTCGGATCAGGGTTCGGAGCGACTGTGACGTATCAGACGTCTGACCCGCGCATCGTCTCTCAAACCGGCGGGATGTACACGACGTATGCGCTCGAGTGGGGGTGGCTCGAGCACTGGGTGAAATTCGGCGTCTTCGGATTCGCACTGATGATCGTGCTCGTCTGGCGCGTCGGTCGTCGTGTCGCGCGGTTGGCTGAACCGCGTTGGATCGTCGCTGCGGGCGTGGCGACCGTGGTCGGACTCGCCGTGACGCACGTGTTCACGCCGTATTTGAATCATCCGTTGGGGTTTGGAGTTTTGTTTGTGCTTGAGGGACTCGTTCAGACGTCGCGATGCAATCTTGACTGAGACGAACGCGCGCGGTATGAATGTGGCATCTTAATACTAAGTATTAATAATAAGGTTATGCGCACCTCGTCGCTTGTGACTGTTTCTCTTCCGCCGTCCATGGTGAAAGCCTCGGAACGGGTTGCGAAGCGTCACCACATGACCCGTTCTGAATTGATGCGGACGGCATTGCGTTATTTCTTGGAAGAACAGACGGCGCTTGAAGCAATCAGGGTGTACGAGCAGGAACGGCGTGACGGCAAGCTGAAAACGTTAAAGTCTCTCGCCGCACTCGCGCAGTAGTATGACCGATCGGAGGATCACGAGAATATTGTATTCCTCTCATTTTGAGCGAGCGTTGAGAGCGGTTCGTGATGAGCACCACATGATCATCGACGAGCGTGAAAAAATGTTTCGTTCAAACTGTTTTCATCCCCTCCTGAAGACTCATAAGTTGAGAGGTAAACTGCAGAAATACTGGTCATTTTCTATTACGCACTCGCACCGCATCATGTTTGAATTTCTTGATTCGCATTCCGTCGCTTTTATCGACATCGGGGATCATGCGATATACAAATAGGCGGCTGACTTCAGTGATGAGGTATTATGCAACACGTCGATCTTCCCAGCCGGTAAAACCCTTGACGAACGCCGCACCAGAAACAGACGCGCGTCCCTCGATTTGAATCTCGTCTAAAACCAACGCCGTGCCTTCCCCGCACGCCACGGCGGGTTGCTTTTCAAACACGAAGCACTGCCCCGGCTTGAAGGCATCGTCTCCGGCGATGACGGACGCTTTGTGGATCTTGAGACGTTTCCCGCCCACTAGGGTCCAGCAGCCAGGCCACGGGTTATACGCACGAATGAGACGCTCGATGTCGGTCGCCGGTCGTGTCCAGTCGATTTTTCCGTCGTCACGTGTGAGTATCTTGCATGTCGTCGCTGATGCGTGATCCTGTTCAACAGGGGAGACGCGGCCATCTAGAAAGTCTGCCAGCGTTTTCGGAAGCGCCTCGGTGCCAAGGACCGCGAGACGGTCGTGGAGTGATGATCCCGTCTCATCGGGCGCGATTTGCGTCTCGACCGTCGAGAGGATAGGGCCGTGATCCATCTCCGCGTCAATTTTCATGATCGTAACGCCGCTTTTCGCGTCTCCGGCCGCGATCGCGGCCTGGATGGGGGATGGACCGCGCCAGCGCGGCAGGAGCGAGCCGTGGACGTTGACGACGCCTTCCTTCGGCAGATCGAGCAACCACTGCGGCAGGATCTTGCCGTACGAGACCACGACGAACGCGTCACATGATCGTCCGACGCTCTTGATCCAAGACTGGAAGCCCGCGTCTTTGAGCGTTTCCGGCTGACGAACGTCCGTGATGCCGAGTATTGTCGCCGCGACTTTTACCGGAGGCGGCGTGATCGTCGCATGCCGACCAACCGGACGGTCAGGTTGCGTCACGACGGCGAGAACATCAAAGCGCCCGTCCTTCACGAGCGCTGTGAGCGACGGAACGGCGAAATCTCCGGTGCCGAAAAAGATGATGCGGGACATAACCTTCCTGTCATCCCGACCGGAGTGAGCCACGTCCGACGTGGCGAACGAAGCGGAGGGACCCCTTGCGTAAACGAGACGCTTCTTTGACGAAAGGGGTCCCTCCGCTCGGCCGTCAGACGGCCTCGGTCGGGATGACATTTAGAAGGTTACACCTTCACATTGCTCTCGCCTCTGGTGTACTCCTTCACCTTATCGGTGAACAGCACGCCGTTCAAGTGATCGATCTCGTGCTGGAACACGACGGCCGGAAATCCGGACGCATCGAACTCGACCTCTCGGCCGTGACGGTCAACGGCGCGGACGCGGATGCGTTTGTGGCGTTCGACCATGCCGAATTTTCCCGGGACGGACAGGCAGCCCTCTTCTCCCGTTTGCATGGTGGAAGACGATTTTACGATTTCAGGATTCAGATAGATGACGACCTTCTCGCGTTCCTGGACCGCGATGATACGCTCCATTCGTCCAATTTGAGGAGCGGCGAGTCCAACGCCGTCGGACGACACCATGAAGGCAGCGAAGTCATCGGCGAACTTCTGGAATTCAGGCGTGTGGATGATTGCGACGTCAACGTCCCGTGAACGCTTGCGTAGTTCCGGGTTCGGGTCCGTGAGGATTGTCCACGTCTGGTTCATGTAACGCGGTAGCTTACTCGAAAAACGCGATTGGGTCAAGGTCAATGAGCGCATTCGTGACGACGACGGGCTGTAGAGCGTCCACGATCGTCGAGTCAGGCGTGTCTGCCGGGACCGTGAGGTGGATGATCGAGCGCCCGGTTCTCGTGGAAGAACGGAAGAGAACGGGATATGGACCTGACAGCGACGCTCCGGCGACCGTCCCGATCCGCGGCCTTAGCGTCGTGAGCAGGTCGTCTGACGATCCAGAATCGCGGACGATGATTTTTACGAGACGAACCGACGGTGGCAGGTGGAATTGCGCGCGTTCAGTCGCTTCATGGAGGAGCGCGTCCCGGCATCCCTGCGTCGTGAGCCAGGATTTCGCTTCAGCGAGAAGCAATGGATCGGACTGGACGACGAGATCCGCGTTCCCGGTCTGGCACGCGTCTGCAAGACGGCGAAAGGCGATGATGAGACGTTCCCTTCGGCGTACGTCGTCCGCGTACCCTGGGAGGAGCGAAAGGTCAGTCAGGATTACGAGCGAGTTCGTCGGGATCGAGGTGAGGTCGTTCCATTCGCCGATGGAGAGGACGTGCACTTTTCCGCCTAATCCATGCGCCTGCAGGTCTTTTTCAAGTCGTTCTCGCCCGGGACGTGACTTTGAAAGGTCTTGTCCTCCGCAGGCCGGGCACGTCAGCGTCGTTTCGGTCGTCATGTGACAGCGCGCGCAGGCCGTCGAACGGCCTTTGACCGTGAGTCCGGCGCCGCAACGTGCACAGACAGCGGTCCAGCCGCAATCGGCACACCGGATGCGGGCACGATCGCCATGGATCGGGTGGATGATGTATGTCTCGCGGCCTTCCTTCCGCGACTCTTCAATGATGTTCACCGTCCTTCGCTGGAGACCGGAGATCGGGGACCAGTCGGCGCGGTGGATATCGACGGCTGCGAGGCGCGGCTCAAGGGTCGGAATGGTCGGTGAGCGGAGAGCGGAAAGGCGTGGAGTGAGGCCGATGGAGACGAGCGACGTCCCTGCATTCTCAACCATCCAACGGACGTCGAAGCGCGGAGCGAGTTCGTCCTGTTTGTGGTCGTCGTTTTCCGGTTCGTCGAGAATCACGAGGTCCGCCTCTGCGGCAAGCCATGCACCGACGCGGGTGGCGACGAGGACGTGCGTGTCTCCGCGAAGAAAATTCGTCCAGGCCTTGAAGCGCGCGCCGGCGGCGAGGTCGCTCGTGAGCAGTGCTGCATCACAACGATCCGAGAGCCAGGCCGCGCGCGACGCCCACGGCGTCAGAATGAGCACGCGCTGCTTGTCTTTCGACGCCTTCTTCGCCGTCTCAATGACTCCGCGGTCTCCGAGCCAGTGATTCAGAAGATACCGCTCTTCCCGCGTTGCCATGAGCGAGGCTTGGACTGGTCGTACGCGCACGTCCCTCGGTTTCTTCGGCAACGTCCCGAGCCACGCGTGGAGGATGCTCGGTGTGGACGTGAGCGACCGGATCGCGAGCGCGTCCAAGAGTCGAAGCGTCCCTTCGCCGAATCGCAGCCCTGCGTACGTCGCCTCGATCGGTTTCCGCGGCTTGTTCGTCGTTGCATCCTCCCGGATATCATGTACAAGTCCGACGATGCGTTTGGATCGAAAGGGGATCCACACGAGCCGGCCGGTCTCGATCGTCATCCCATCCGGGACGTCGTACTCAAAAACATCCACGCCGCGAGGCGTGCGGATGGAGGGAATGACGGAAGCAACCATTGTGCTTTACGCCAAATCGAAGCGCATCGTCAGATACCCGACGCCAAACGGCGCCTCGTAGGCCAGTTCCTTCGGCGTCACGTTCATGCCGTCCAATGCGCCCGCAAGCGTCATGATCGGGCGATACCCGCACTGACCCGCGGCTTCCACGGCCTGCGCGTCGAGCGCGAGGAGCCCCTGGAGATCGAGTGACGCCAGTTTGCTGCGCATGGTCGCGTCAAACGCAGGGCCTTCAACGCTCGCACCGCCCGGCGATTTCTCATGCAGCTTATGTGAGAGGTCTGCGGACGCAATCACGGCCACTCTCGCAGACTCGCGATGGAGGACGGAATTGAGCTGCTTGCCGAAATTGACGTGCGCCTGCGCGGGGAGGAGCGACGGAGCGAGCGGGAGCAGCCTCCAGTCCTTCAGGTGCGCCGTGAGAAGGAGGAGCGGGATCGTGAATCCATAGTCGAGTTCTTCGGACGACGTGAGCGTAAACGGGACGCCTTCGGCGCGCAATTCGCGCTGCATCCGGTCGAGCAGCAGAAAATCTCCTTTCGCTTCCACGGTCGTCTGATGGTCGCCGAACGCTTTCAGGGTGCCGACGTACTTCGGGGACATGTTGGCGCTCATGGCATCCGGGTAGCTCGCGGCGTGCGGTGAAATGATGGCGAGCGTTTCGGCCTTGGCGAGGTAGAGCGCGTGTTCAAGTTCCTCGTACGCGGCGAGCGTGGCTTTGAGCGCATCACGTTTCTCCTTCCCCACGCTCGGGGCGAGGAGCGGGGAGTGGGGGACGACGGCGGCAAAGACGATCATGTTATTCGGCTTGGACGAGCGCGACGGGCGGAGCGTCGAGCAGGACAGGGTCACTGACAGGATAGTCGTCGAGGACCGAGGTGGGCAAGGTGACCACGTTCTTCCACTTCCAGCCCAGCGTCTCAAACGCCTCGGCAGACGGGATGGGGCGGCGTTTGCCGGATTCGATGACGTAGACCGCTGATGATTTCGATGATTTCACGAGTTCGCCGTCATGCAGCCGGTACGGCTCGCCTTTCGTGAGGTCGGCGATGGCGAGGGACGTGACCTTCTTCGGTTTTCGGTTCTTGAAATAGAGCGACAGGAGGCTTGCGTGTTGAACGAGCTGGCGTTCGCCGGCTTCGGCATACCACACCTCCTTCGTCGTCGTGTCCTGCAGCAGCATGCCCTGCGGGTACTTCGCTTCCAGCGTGATCGCGCGTCCGATGTCGTACGGCGTGAGGTCCTCGTCATTCACGTCCTCGACCTCGTCCATATTGAAGCCGAACGTCTGGAACGTCTTCATGTTCTTGACGTGACGCCGTTCATTGCCGGACAGGAGCCAGATGCGTCCGGCCGGGTCACGGAGGAGCGCGTAGTTTGGGAAATTGATGGCCGTGCCTTCCTCGTACGACGCGAGATCCGTATCGGAGACGTCGACGACCTTGCTTATGTCCACGAGCGTCGTGGCGACGGCTTTCGATGCGAACGGGCGCTTCAACCCAAGCCGGATCCACCAGAGCGCGCCGGACGGAGCGCCGCGGACCACGGTCCCGTCCGGATAGTGTTTGGAAAACCAGCGTTTCCAGATGCGCCAGAGATTCAGGTTTCCGTGGATGTGCGGCGTGTACGTGTAGAGCGACGCCGTCGCGAGGTTCGCGGGTGTGACGGCGAGACCGTCGATCACGGTCGTCTTCCCCGGCGCGTAGCCGCTCCGCGTCTGGCCGTTCGAGAGGAGACGCATGTAGTAGCGTTCCCGCATCTGCTTGGCCGCGTACTCCATCTGATTCGCGAATCCTTTGAAGTCGGAGAGGGCCGGATCGTCTTTCGAACAATCGTCACACACGCCGAATCCCGCAGCCCAGTCGTACTGACCTTGTGACGGCGTTGCATCTTCCACGAGGCTCTGCTCCTTCTGGAGGAGCGCGACGAGGAATTTCGGGTTGATCTTGTATGAGTTCGCCACGCGCCAGATGATTTCAGGCGCCGTCCTCGTGGTTCCGTCAATATCCGTCGTTCGGTACTCGGCGAGCGTCCCCTTGGTCTTTAAGAATCCCACGAGACGGTCGAACGACATGGCGCCGGCGTCGAACACGTCTTCGTCGGTCAGGATGACGTTGGGGTCAAATCCCTGGTCCAATTCGAGGTCCTGGGCCGTGACAAGACGCGCCTGCGGGAACAGGATGGATAGAATGAGGAGGACGCCTGTGAGCTTTCGTTTCACGCGGCAATCGTAGCAACTGACGGCGTTTTGGGCTACCCTTTGGCTTGACCATGACATCAAAACGGACGCTCGTATGCGCCTGCGCCGTGATCGGAGCGGTCGTTTTTCTATGGGTTGCGACGATTCTGCCGCGAACGACGACGGCGCTGTTCGCGTCGCCCGATGAGACGGCCGTGATGTTGTTCGCCCGCGCCTGGTCGCCTACCGTCGGATTCCGGTTGCCGCACCGTCTCCCGCGCGACCTCGCGGACCTCGTCGGGCTGCACCCGAGGAGCACGGTGCGCCAGGGCGATGCGCTCGTCCCCGTGGGTTTCCTCGGCATGCCGTTTCTCGTGATGCTCGCGGAGCGCGTCTTCACCGGTCTCGGCGCGTATCTGACCGCGCTCCTCGTCCTCTCGTCCGCCTACCCGCTCTGGCGGCTCGCGAGACGCGTGAGCGCACGCGTGGCGTGGGTGACGACTCTGATCTACCTCACATTCCCGACAATCCTGCTGTACGCGAACAGGGGATTGTTTCCTAATCTTCCGGTGGTCGCGTTTGGACTTTGGAGCGTGTGGGCGTTTCGTGTGGTCCGTGGTCCGTGGTCCGTGGTGATCGGAGGACTGACGCTGGGTCTCGCGCTCACGATCCGTCCTACAGAGGCGTTGTGGCTGTTGCCGTGGATCGCGTGGGCGATCTGGATGAGTAAAACAACGTGGCGGCGCATATTGGTCGCATGCGTCGTGACGACAATTGTTTGTCTTGGCGGTTTGTGGCTCGCGTACCAGACGTATCCCGGTCCGCGCGGCTGGATCCCACCGATCGGCTACTTTCTTCGCGATTCGACATTAGAGACGGTTCCCGGTTCCGAGCCTGCCCTGAGCGAAGTCGAAGGGTTCCCGGTTCCCGACGTTTCCCTTCCCTTCGGTTTCCATCCCCGCGTGATGTGGCGCAACGTCTGGACGTACTTCGGTTCCACGCTCGGCCCGTGGTTCGCCGCTTCGGTCCTCGGAGCCGTCATCGCCGTGAGACGCCGTCGTGACACGCTCACGCGGTCGTTCATACTCGTCGCCGGTTGGACTGTCGGCATCCTTCTCCTCGTGTACGGCCAGGCGGTGTACACGGACAACATCCGCGGGAGCGCGTCGCTCGCGAATTCGTTCCTGCGGTACATGCTGCCGCTCACGCCCCTCGTGGCATTCGGGATTGCGCTTCTCGTGGAAGATGCGCGCACGCTTCCGAAACGAGGAACGCTCGTCGCAACCGGGCTCGTCGTCTTTTTCGCGCTGTACGGGGTCGCCGTGGCGTTGAACGGCGATGAAGAGAGCGTCCTGAATACGGAGCGTCAACTGGTTCGGTACGCGGAGATCCGTCGTCTTGCGGACGAGAACCTGGATCCCGGGACCGTCATCCTGTCTGAACGGTCGGATAAGATCTTCGCGAGCGGCGATTTCGTCGCCGTGAGTCCGTTCCCGCCGCCGGAGACGATTGACGCGATCGTCCGATCGAGTACGACGGTCGCGCTCTTCCATCGCACGCCGACAGGTCCGGATGCGACGCTTCCCGGCCCGCTCGCTCTATACGCGTTCTCATACGTCTTCTCGGTTGATAACGAGTCCATGGTCATCGTGTGGCACTAAACATGAACCGTCTCGCGAAGACACTCTTCGTATTCCCATGGGCCCTTGCGATCGCGGCGCTCGCGTGGCTCGTGGTCCAACGGTTCCCTCCGTCCGGAACCGTCGTTTTCGACGTGCCGTTCGACGGAACGAGCGCCTGGATTGACCCGTTCCTTCCGGCAGAACGCACAACGCGTCCGGGTTTACAAGCGGACGAAGGCTGGTCGGGACAGCGCGTCGTGCAGGACCCCGTGTACACGTCCGCGAGGCTCCCCGGGGTGTACGACGAGGTTGACCTCGAGATCGAATTTCGTCCCATCCGACAACCGATCATCGAGATCGGGTTGCTGCGAGACCCCGAGTCCCTCTCATTCGAATTCCAGCCGATTTGGTACGCGCCGCTTGAACGCGAAGGGTGGCGCGGCGTCGGTGAAGGGACCCGGCGCGGATACGTCCGTTCGTCGGCCGGGGCGTCTGTCCTGGCTTCGTCCGACTATCAGAAACTCGCCGTGTGGCACGCGAGCGCCACCTCCTACGTCGCTCGTGATCCGTCGGGTCCTCCGTCCAAGGTCGCGGTTTCGCTCCGCGGCAGCCATGATTTCTGGGCCGTGCCCGCGGGAAACGACGTCTCGTTCACGTTTGAGATCCAGGACGTCAACCGCGCGAAAGGCCCGGACACGGTCGTGTTCCGCGTGTATCGCGGCGACGAAGAGCTGACGCGCGAGGCCGTGGGGATCGGCGGGAGCCGGGACACGGCCATGGGTCCGGTCGTCACAAAGAATGTGACGGTCACCGGCGCACAACCAGGCGCGTACCGCATCCAGTTCTCCGCCGATGACGACGTGTTCATCCGTTCGATCGAGACCGCGTCGCAGCGCTGGGTGGTGGGTCCGCGCCTATCTTTCGGGGACATCGTGGGTTTCGAGCCCGGCATCAAGCCGGGCGTGGCGTGGAGCGATTCGCGGCACCTCGTGGCGGAGACGTTTCATCGCGAGGGTCTGCAGCGCGTCACGTTCGGCGACGCAGGCGTGAAGGTCCTGCGCACGCACGAGGCCTTCACGCTCGACCGGACCGACGGCGATGTACAACCGAAGCGGCTCGACGTTCCGCTGGGCGACATGCGCGTGATCGGCGACGGATGGTTCTCCTTCACGCCCGAAGCTTTCTTCGCGCCTCAACCCCGGCGCGTGACTGATTTTACGGATCCGGATCGTGAGGGGATTGACGCGATCCTCACGCCGTACATCCGTCCGGTCGCGATCGGCGATGACTGGTATCGCGCGACCGTCCGCTTTGCCATAGATCCGACCTCGGACCACCTGCGGCTCGCGCTCTCCGCGCCGAACGTCCTCACGCGCGCCGGAGCCGTGGACGTGCGACGATTCCGGCTCACGTACCGAAGACCGCCACTTACGTGGTCCGAATGGTGGCGCGTGTTACGTCAGGAAGCGGTGAACGCGTGGCGTCGAATGATGTGAACGTATGTCGTTGAGCGACTTTCTGAAGGCCTTCATCCGTCAGTGCACGTACGCACTGGCCTTCTTCGTGGCGATCGTCCTTGTCGCGGAATTTCTCACGCCCGCGTCCGTGACGCCGTTCCTCGATCCCGTTCCCTTTGCCGTCCTCGCATTCGCGCTCCTTTCCGCCGACGCGATGCGGAGAACGGTCAAACCGAATTCGTGGGTCCGGTCTGTGTTCGGCGTGCTCGGTCTCGCGATCGTCCTGTTCGTCTTGTGGATGCGACGGTAAGACGATATATATTACTGACCATCATCCCCATGCCCCCTCCCTTCCACTCCCTCGAGAATCCCTTCGAGCCTCCCAAGAAGCGCCTTCAAGACGACGCCGAGCTTATCGGCAAGTTTCTTGGCCGTGCAGCGGAAGAAGAGATGCGCAAGATCATGGCAAAGGAGAAACGAAAGCCTGACGTCGCAGAACCTGACTGGACGCCCATACGCCTGTCAGACAAAGAGAAGGCCAGGATCGAGGCCCTGAACACCCCGCTCATGAAGCAGGAAGCAGCCAAGCTCACAGCCTTCTTCGGAGAATACATCACCGTCCCGCCCCTCCCACGAGAGATCACCCCGGAACGCATCAAGAACTGGGAGACGATGGGCTTCGAGCTCCACTACCTCCCTCCCATGGACATGACAGAGGACGCCGACTTCCCCGGGTGGGAGAAGAAGCCACAACGTTGGTTCTACGAGGAAATCGCCGCAGGTCGCATTGCAAAAGACGCCACCATGCTCCCAGGCGCCTGGGTGCTCGTGGACGGCAGGCAGAAGCCTAAGTATGACTATGGCAAGCAGATGTACGAGAACGATCCCTTGGGTGACGCTTTGGCAGAGCTGCGACAAAAAGGTCTCGTCCAGCCACATGGACATGTCCCAGACCCACACTCCCGTTTCGGTATTTCCGCTGATGAGCTCTCAAAACCCGAAGTAATCGAAGCATTTGCTGAGGTCCTCCATGTTCGACCGGATCAGCTGACCTTGCCTACCGCTACCGACTTCAACGTGATCGGCAATATCCATCATCCCGAATGGGACGACACGGACAACTGGGAGTGGTTTCAGGATTCATATCAAGCCGGTCAGAGGCGTCTGTACGGTGGCGCTTCTTGGGATGGAGGTCTCTCGGGCGTGCACTGGGATGATGCCGACAATCGCAATGACAACATCGCCTTCCGCCCCTCGGTTCGTTTCTCTCCGTAAGTTGTCCCGGCGAATCAGAGGTGTAGGAAGAACTCTTGCCACATACGACGTTCCCATGGTGAACTACGTCCTCACGTATGAGGATTCTCGTGACCGGAGGGGCGGGGTTTATTGGGACGAACTACGTTTATTTTGTGTTGGCACGGCATCCGAATGACGATGTCACCGTCCTCGACGCGCTGACCTACGCCGGGAACCTGGAGAATTTCAAACAGCTCGAAGGGAATCCGCGATTCCGGTTCGTGAAGGGAGACGTCTGCGATGCTGCGCTCGCCGAAGGTCTCGTGAAGCAGGCGGATGCCGTGGTCCACATCGCCGCGGAGACGCACGTGGACCGATCCATCCAGGACGCGACCGCGTTCGTGCGCACGAACGTGCTCGGCACACAGACGCTTCTGGACGCATGCCGCAGGAACGGGAGCGTCCGATTCCATCACGTGTCAACGGATGAAGTCTACGGATCGCTGGGTTCGACGGGCGCGTTCAGTGAAACGTCGCCGTACGATCCGCGAAGTCCGTACAGCGCGTCGAAGGCCGGCGCAGACCACCTCGTCCGCGCCGCGTGGCACACCCACCGCGTCCCCGCAACGATCTCGAACTGTTCGAATAACTACGGCCCGTACCATTTTCCGGAAAAGATCATCCCGTTGTTCATCACCAATCTCCTCGAAGGGAAGAAGATTCCGCTCTACGGCGACGGGATGAACGTGCGGGACTGGATTTACGTGGAAGACCACTGCGCGGGGATTGATCTCGCGCTCCGTCACGGGCGCATCGGGGAGACGTACTGCTTCGGCGGACGGAGCGAACGCTCGAACGCCGAACTCACGCGCCTCATCCTGTTCGAGATGGGGTTCGGGTCGGACATGATCGAACCCGTGACGGATAGGCCCGGTCACGATCGTCGATATGCCATCGACCCGTCCAAGGCCGAGCGTGAGCTCGGGTGGTCGGCCGCGACGCCGTTCCTCCACGGACTCCGCGCGACGATCCAGTGGTTCAAGGCGAACCCGGACTGGTGGAAACGCGTGAAAAGCGGCGCATACCGCGACTATTATGAAAAGCAGTATGGGGTCCGGGGGGTAACGAGACCCGTCGCGTAGACCATCCCTTTACACAAGAGAGGCGTTCTGTTACAAACGCAGCGTACCTTTTTTACCCTCGGAGGAATCTCAAGGAGTGTCGCGATGGTCATTCATCCGTCGTTCGTGGTGAGAACCGCTTCGATCGCGCCTGGCGTGAAGCGTCCGGAATCCCACACCCTGACCTTTGTGCCCGGCGACCGTATACTGTGGGACCAAAGAACGCTGCGTCTGTATTACGAGCAGCGGAAGGGAAACTTCCGGGGCGTCCTCACCCTTCACGGCACCATGCGGACCGAAAACAGGCCACACGTCGAGATGGAGCTCCCGGGACCGACCACGCAGGCACAGGCGCGAACACTCGTCTGCACCATCGCAGCGCTTCAGGGGAAGTCAGTGGATGAAGCGATGGATCATGGGATGATAGTGTGGCAATTCAATGAGCCTTCATCCACAAGTCAACCGCCGCGATAGACACGCCTCTCCGTCCACTCTCGGGGAGGCGTTCACGTCTACGCTGGCGAAACTCATCAGCTTTGCTAAGCTTCCTATCGCATGAAAGCTCTTATCGCCGCCGGCGGCCGCAGCACCCGCCTCCGGCCGATCAGTTACACGCTGAACAAGCACCTCATGCCGCTCGCGAACCGGCCGATGTTGTCGTACGTGTTCGACCGCGTGGCGCAGGCGGGGATCACGGACGTGATCGTAAACGTGAACCCGGGCGAGGCGGAGACGATGCGGAACGTGTTCGGCGACGGGAGCCGATGGAACGCGCGATTCACCTACGTCGAGCAGCAAGGCGGCGCGAAGGGGATCGCGCACGCGGTGGCGAACGCGGAGCCGTACCTCCGCGGCGATTCGTTCGTCTTTTTCCTCGGGGACAACATCATGGCGGGAGACATTTCACCTCTTCGACGCCGCTTTGAGCAGGAAGGTCTCGACTGTCTCGTCACGCTCTCCCGCGTGAAGGATCCAAACCGATTTGGCGTTCCGGAATTCGGCGCGGACGGGTCGCTCATCCGCACGGTCGAGAAACCGGACAACCCGCCGTCGCCGTTCGCCGTCACCGGCATCTACTTTTTCAATGACCGGTACTTCGATGGATTTAAGACCATGACGCCGTCCGCGCGCGGCGAGTATGAGATTACCGACATGATCACGTGGTTCATCCGGAACGGAAAGGTCGGACATGAAGAGATTACGGGTTGGTGGAAAGACACGGGCAAGCCCGATGACCTCCTGGAAGGGAACGCGCTCCTCTTGGACGAGCTCGCGATGGACGAGACGTCGAATCGGGGAACGGTGGACGATACGGTTCAGATTCAGGGAAAAGTCACGATCGGCGCGGGGTCGGTGATCGGACCGAACGTGCTCATTCGCGGACCCGTCGTGATCGGCGAACGTACGCGCGTGGAACAGACATACGTCGGTCCGTACACGTCGATCGGGAACGACGTCGTGCTGCGCAACACGGAGATTGAGCACTCAATCGTCTTCGACGGCGCGGAGATTGATTGCGGGAAGCGCATTGTGGATTCGATCATCGGGAGCAAGACGTCCATCCGGTCCACGCAGCAGTCGCTCCCACGAGGACACAAGTTGATCCTCGGAGACCACGGCGTCGTAGAGTTGTAACAGTCACATGTCTCGCGTTCCCT
>Ga0155510_132_pt1 | contig 62380 bp, 63 predicted proteins | sample RifCSPhighO2_12_FD_107167 | JGI IMG/M metagenome (GOLD analysis project Ga0155510, IMG submission 107167) | Candidatus Uhrbacteria bacterium RIFCSPHIGHO2_12_FULL_60_25
ACCCCGCCGCCGGAGATCGAAAAGTGATTCACCGCGAGAGACGGGCCGTACGTCCGTCTTTTTGTATGCGGATGACGAGGGTGGCGTGCGGACGACGAGCAAGCCATTTTTTCACGTTCTCCGGCCACTCAAGCACGAGGGCCGTGCCGGGCTCAGACAATTCCACGTCCAGGTCGAGCGGCGCGAGGTCGCGTTCGTGCTCGATGCGGTACGCGTCCACATGAAGGAGACGACGGATTGGACCGCGGTGAACGCGATACGTCCGCAACATGGAAAACGTCGGGCTCTTGGGCACGCGCGTGGCCCCGAGGACACTGGCCAGCGCCTGAACGAACGTCGTCTTCCCCGCGCCGAGCGGTCCCTGCAACGCCAAGACCGACCCGGGACGCAGTTTCGTCGCGATGTCGCGGGCGACGCTCGGCCAATCGTGGACGTTCCTCACACGGGTCATTCCGACCGAGGCGCGTTCGACGCGCCGAGCGGAGGAACCGCTTTTGGACAACGAGTGTATCTTGCGTTTCATAGGTTGAAATTTCGACAAGGGTTCCCCTCGGCTCGCTTCGCTCGCTCGGGGCAGGCTCTCCGCTCCCCCTCGCAGACTCGGGGTCGGTCGGAATGACGTTAGAGTGAGAGCTCCGGTTCCGCGTCGAGCTTCTTCCAGTCGTGCGTTTCGCCGCGCAGCAGGCGCCACGCGCCGGCCGCGGCGATCATGGCCGCGTTGTCCGTGGCGTATTTCACGGGCGTTTTCAGCATGGCGACCTTCGGCAGCTCGCGGCGGACCGCGCGGGTCAGGTCTTCGCGCAGACGGGTGTTCGCCGACACGCCGCCGACGAGGAGGACCGTCTTCGCCTTGGTCTGTTTCGCTGCCCGAATCGTCTTCGCGACGAGGACGGCGACGATGGCCGCCTCGATCGAGGCACACAGATCATTGATAGACCGGTTCCCGGTTCCGAGCCTGCCCTGAGCGAAGCCGAAGGGTTCCCGGTTCCCGATCTCGACTTCCCGTCTGATCGCTGTCTTGAGACCCGAGAACGACATGTCGAGCGACGCATCGTGCAGCATCGGGCGCGGGAGCTTGTACGCGTCGTCGCGGCCTTTCAGCGCGAACCGTGAGATGACCGGACCGCCCGGGTAGCCGAGACCGAGGAGCTTCGCGCTCTTGTCGAACGCCTCCCCTGCCGCGTCGTCGCGCGTGGAGCCGATGACGTCGTAGCGGCAGTAATCGCGCATCACAACCAGTTCCGTGTGTCCGCCGGAGACGAGAAGTGCCAGCGCCGGGAACGTCCATCTCCGACGGTTCTCCGGGAGTAACCACGCGGACGCGAGGTGGCCTTCGAGGTGGTTCACGCCAATGACAGGCTTGCCGGTGATCCACGCGAGCGTCTGTGCGGCCTGGATCCCAACGCGTAACGCCGTTGCGAGACCGGGGCCTCGCGTGACCGCAATGGCGTCAAAGGCCGTCGCACGGCCTTTCGCCTCGAGCGGACGGCGTCCGAGGACGGACGTGAGGAGCGACACGACCTCGGCCACGTGCGTGCGCGCCGCGACTTCGGGCACCACGCCGCCGTACTTCGCGTGGATGTCAATCTGCGACGAGATGACGTGCTTCACGAGCCGGACCGTCTCTCCACGCACCCCGACGTCCAATAACGCCACGGACGTTTCGTCGCAGCTCGTTTCAAGGCCCAATATACGAATAAGCTTTTTCATCGGAGTCGGAATGAGGGTACACTACTCAGGCTCCCATTCCCAGTCTCCTATGCGGCACGCGATTCTGGTCCTTGCAGCCATCACAATGATCGGCGCGGGCTGCGCCCCAGCGCCCGCATCCGTCGCCCGTTTCGGCGTCGCGTATTCGCCGCGCGGGTACCCGAGCTCGGCAACAGATGCGGACGTGCGGGCGTTTTTCAAATCCGTTCCAGACCTGGGAGGGATCGTCGCGTTCCACACGAACTGGCGGGACAGCCGCGACACGGCCGGCGAGATCCCAAAGGTGACCCAGTTCGCGCACGCGGCAGAAAAAGAATTCGACATTGTCCCGGCCGTGGGTTTCGGGTGGACGGTCGGCGACGCGCCGGATCTCACGAGCGCGTCCGAACCGAAGAACAACACCTGGACGAACGCCGAGACACGACGGAAATACCGCGAGATGGCGACAAGTTACGCGAAAACCTACAAGCCGCGTTTCATGTTCCTCGGAAACGAGACGAACGGCTATCGCATGCGGGCTACGAAAGGCGAATGGGCGGCATGGGTTTCGGAATTCAAAGAAACATATGACGCAATCAAGGCCGTGAGCCCAAACACGCTCGTCTTCACCACGTTCCAGCTGGAACGGATGAAAGGGCTTGGACGGAACAACGGCTGGAAGAACGCCGCGCAGTGGCAGGCACTCGATGATTTCAAAGGGATAACCGATGCGATCGGTTTCACGTCCTACCCCTATTTCGAGTACGACGCGCCCGGCGACATCCCGGCCGACTACTACACCGAAATCACGAAACGCTGGCAGGGTCCGGTCGTCTTCACAGAAATCGGCTGGCTCGCGAAAAACTCCGGACCATACCGCGGGAACGAGGCAGACCAGGCGTCGTTCGTAAACCGTTTCTTCGAACTCACGAAGGGCCTCGACGTGCGTTACGCGGTCTGGCTCTTCCTCCATGACCTCGACAAAGCCCCGACGGCGTTCGACGGGATCGGACTCCGGGCGAAGGACGGGACGTCTCGCGCGGCGGAAGGGGCGTGGAGTGACGTCGTTCGCAAGGAAGGACGTTGACAATCGGCCTTTTTTCACGTATTCTCCCCGCACAAAAAAATGACCGTGGCCCCATCGTCTAACGGTTAGGACAGCGGCTTTTCAAGCCGTTAATAGGGGTTCGATTCCCCTTGGGGCTACCAAACAAAAAAGTTCCGCTTCGCGGAACCTTTTTGTTATCATGGTACACTTTCCCCATGCTCCGTTTCCTCCCGCACTCCACGTGGCTTGAAAAACATCACGGACTGAACCGACCGACGCAATTCGTGATCGCGGCGTTCATCGCGTCGTCCGTGTTCGTTTCATTGTATTCCGCTCTGGCCGTCACGGAGAACGAAATCTTCTCCGCGGTCCAGATCATCATCTTCAACGCGGACGGGAAACCGATCACATCCGGGTCCGGCTCCATCATCGACGAAGACGGCAATATCCTCACGAACCACCACGTGCTTGAAGACGCGATCGAAAACGAGGGGTACTATCCCATGGCGCTCCTCACGACAGACCCGAAGAAGCCGCCCACGGTCGCGCTCACGCTGAAACTGATCGGATACAGCAAAACGTTCGACCTCGCACTCGTGCAATTCTCGAAGTTACAGGACAAATCCGGGAACTGGGTGGATTTCTCTGACTTCGTGGCGAAAAACAAACTTTACGTGAACCACGTGAAGCTCGACCGCTTCGCGGAGGATGAGAAGATCGCACTCGGCGACACGCTCCAGATTTTGGGGTACCCGGATGCCGGCGGGTCGAGCATCACGTACACGAAGGGGATCGTAAGCGGATTCGAACAATACCAAACCGCGAGCACCTCGCTCCCATGGCTCATTAAAACGGACGCGAAGGTAAATCCGGGCAACTCGGGCGGCGCGGCGTTCGACTCGGACGACAATTTCATCGGCGTCCCGGAAGCCGTCGCCGGAGGACCAGGGAACATCGGGTACATCATCTCGCTCCCCGTCATCAACGACTTCCTCAACATGGCCATCGGCGCACCGAGTGCGACATCAACATCAACCGACGTCACCATCATTCCGGCTGAGATCAACGACGCGTACTGCGATGCCAACGTGCGGAAGAACAGCGTGTTCAATCCGGGGACGGGAAACTGCGAGTGCAAAACGGACTACGTGAACCTGAACAACGAATGCGTGGCGCGCGTATACTTCTTGGGGACGCCGAGATCGAGAGCGGACATCCTGAACTGCAAAGTCGTCGCCGATACGAAAATGAAGAGATACTGGCTCCGCGGTCACACGGCGATCGAAACCATGTCACTCAAGAACAAAGCGTGCGTCGCATCCGAAGCGGATGCCAAGAAGGCGAAGTACCAAAAGGTGAAGTAACGGGCGGTGGGATATCAATGCACACCGGCCTTCGCCGCCGGTGTTTTGACATGGCCGATCCGCTGCGGTATGAGTGGGTACAGGAGGATTTCATATCCCCCTCCCACCCTCATGGTGGGCTATTCGGACATTCCCAAAAGAAAGACAAGGGATAGAGCCATGCAGACACGGTTTCGCTACGGAATCCTCATCATCCTCATCTTCGTGACGATGATGATGGGATGCGGAGAGCGCATCCCCATGACGGACAACGCCGACGACGGCACCGTCAGCTGGTCGAACGACGACCTGAAGACGCTCGCCTGCTCGAACGACGCACAGTGCGCACCCTACAAGGAGTGCGTGGTGGGCGGATCGGTCGGGTGCTACCAGAGCCACTGCGCCGGGTTCCGGAACGACGTCACTATCTACAAGTGCGTCAACCGGATCTGGGATCAGTACGGCGACGGTGAAACCCCGCCCCAAACCAACATCTGCGGCAAGGTCAACGCGCCTCCGGAACAGAAGGCGATTGACCCGGGCGACATCTCGTGCAAGTACGTGTCCGGCATCCCGCGGCCCTGGGGCCGACTCTGGATCCAGCTCACGGCCGATACCGCTAACTCCACCGTGACAATCCACGCGCTGAATCTCTACGGCGTGCGGGCCGATGGAACGCTGGTACTCATCGCGGGAACGGACGCGGGTGACTCGACCATTACCTGGTTCGAAACCAACGACCGCGCCACGTGGTACCAAGCCGAGTCGGAGAAAAAGAGCGGCCTCCCGGTCCCCCCGAACTTTACGTTCACGGTCCAGTCGACCACGCAAATCCTCCACATGGGGAACGACGGTGGAGACCTCACGGGATTCGTCGATGCGTTCGCCACGGCCGACATCTCGACCACAGGCGACGCGAAGGGACAAATCGGCATCGACTTCCGCACCGACTCCTGGAACAAAGCGGTCATCGAAGGTTCGATGAGCGATTGGATGAGCTGCACTACCGGGTCCATCCGCCTCTCGCTCCCGCGAGCGAGCGCTCCAACCATCTGCGATGGCACGATCAGCACGATCTGCGTCCCTTCCCAGGAGACCTGCAACAATGCGGACGACGACTGCGACGGCCAGAAGGACAACGGCAATCCGGGCGGCGGCGCAAGCTGCTCCACCGGAAAGCTCGGTGTCTGTTCAGCCGGGACGACGTCGTGCCAAAAGGGCTCGCTGATCTGCGTCCAGAACGTCCAGCATTCGAACGAAGTCTGCGGCGACAACCTGGATAACGACTGCGATGGGACAACGGATAACGCGAGCGTCTGTGCTCCGCCTCCGCCCCCGCCGCCGCCGCCGAGCAACGGCTGCCCAAGCACGGGCGTGAAGATCACGGCCGGCTCCTCGCTTCTCGCGAGCTGCCCGACGCTCGAGATCGTGACGTGGGACGACAACGGCTGGACGCTGGAGTCCGATCCCGGACAACCGCTCACGATCAGTGATCCGTGGCCCGGCGGATACGCCTACGTCACGACGAAGTGCAACGGCATGCTCAAGACCGGTGACTGGCCCCAAGTCACGATCAAGGCTGCCGGTTTCTCGCAGATCTGCGTGCAGGGTACGGACGTGACCGACAACACGTTCGTTTGCTGGGATGAGTACAGCTCTGTGTACCGCCCCTCCGTTCCCTTGTCGGCCTCCGGCGTAGGATACTGCCCCCCGTAGTACCCTCTGGCGAATCGGGACTGAGCACCCCGTGAAGCCATTGGTTCACGACCGACACGCGGACATTGCTCGCACCGTCCGCAGTGCCTGTCGTAAAACGATTCTCATTCGAGCTCCACGCCTCCGCTCAAGGCACCATCCGTCTTTTATTAGACGGCCCCATCTCCCGTCTGCCCTCGCGGCAGACTCCATTACACCGACGCTTCACCGCGTCGGTTTTGTTTCATTAAAAACATGGACGCGCGGCGCCGTGCATGTGCTACAATCCCTGTCCGATATGCCAACACGCGTCACCTTGATCGGAGCCGGTGAGATCGGCAGCGCCGTCGCCGCGCTCGTGAAGACCTCCGGCGCCAAAATCGAGCGATGGGATAAGGACGTCACAAAGGTCCCGGACCAGCGAGCGCTGGACGAAGTCGTGGCGTCCGCGGACGTTCTCTTCCTCTGCGTGAACTCCTGGAACCTGCGAGCGGCGGCGTCAAGTATCGTCCCCCACCTGAAACGGAACACAGTCGTGGTGTCGCTCTCCAAAGGGATCGAAGCGGCGACGCTTTTGACGGTGGAGCGCCTCCTCGAGGATGCTCTTCCCAAGGGCCAACCATTCGCGCTCATCTCCGGTCCCATGCTCGCCGAAGAGCTCGACGTCGGGCTCATGGGCGCGGCAGTCGTGGCGACGAAACAACGGCGGACGTTCAACGTGATCCAACTACTCTTCGCGAAGACCAAACTCCGCCTTGAGCATTCGACAGACATGCACGGGACAGCCCTCGCAGGCGTCTTGAAAAACGTCTACGCCATATCACTCGGTATCGTGAGCGCCCTTGAAATGGGCGGGAACGCCAAAGGGTGGTTCGTGCAACAGATCACGGCCGAGATGGCCGCTATCATCAAAAAACTGAACCGCGGCAATGGGGACGCGGCGTACGGCGCTGCCGGACTCGGTGACCTCGTGGCCACAGGATTCAGTTCCTACTCGAGCAACTATCGCGTGGGGCGCGATCTCGTTTCCGGACGTCCTGTGACCGCTCAGAGCGAAGGGTTCGTGGCGCTCCCGTCGCTCCTCCGGTCGCTCGGGTCATCAAAGACGCGGTACCCGCTCCTCATGACCGTGAAACGCGTGGTGGTTGACAAGAAAAACGCAAAGAAAGAATTTGAACGGTTCGTGCGCGGGTGACGTTCACGTCACTTCTTCGCCAACGTGGACGCTCCCGCGGCAAGACTCCCATCGTGCACTACGACCTTCGTGCCCACGTCCGCCCAGTTGTAGATCCATTCGGCGTCGACCCTGCCCACATTGATGCATCCGTGGCTCATCCGATGGCCGAAGTTGTTGTGCCAATAGGCGTAATGGATATAGAACGGCCCGCGGATTTGAAGATTCCACCTCACGTTCGGCAGGAAATAGTTGTCCGGATTGCCCTTGCCATAGCTCCATTTGTAATCCTTCTTGAAAATCTTCTGCAGCACCGCGGTCTCCATGATGGGCGTGGGATACTTGCCCACGCCCGTGGACGCGAGGAACGTGCGCGCCGTTCTCCCCCGCTCGTAGGCGTACAGACGCTGACGAAACAAGTCCACCTCGATGAACTTCTCCTGGTCGAGCGGGCCCGTGACCGTTGGCGCCGTCGGCATGACCGCAACATCCGCGCCCGCGCGAACGAGGGACAAACCGCCGTGATAGGCGGGGTCCATGAATAAGGCGCGGCGCTGCTCCGTGCCGGACAAGCCGAACTGACGGACTTCGGCTGCTCCGCCTCCGTTCCGCCAGGCCAGGATCTCGTCCACGCCGTCGCCGTCCGCGTCAAAGGCCGCGGTGGACACGCCGGCCCGCGACGAGGTGGCGAAGGCGTAAAACTCCTGCGCGAGCAGGGGTTGGTCTTTCACGCTGAAACGACGGACGAGCGGCTCGGTCCAGCTTTCCGGCGCCGCGGCGATGTGCGCGCCGTCTGGCGTGCGGATGACAGAGACTGTCACGCCGTCCCGCATCCCGGCGTCGAACGCAAAAAAGTCCTTGCCGAGGTTTTCCATCTTCCCGTTCCACACGCGGACATGCGGACCGCCCCCCGGCCCCGGCGAGGTGACGATCTCGGCGCGACCGTCACCGTCCAGGTCTGCGACCGCGATATGGACGCCGCCCTGAAACTCCTTCCGGTACGCGAGTCCGTCATCCTTCGAGACGCGCGTCCCGTCCGCGTTGAAAACGTTGATCTGCGGTTCGATGCCGGGGCCGGGCGCCGTCACGATCTCCGCGCGACCGTCGCCGTCCACATCCCCGATGGCGACTCGCACGCCGCCCTTAAACCACACGGGATACGCCCGGAATGATTTCAGGAGCTTGCCGTCCGTCGCATACACGCGGACGTCGGGCTGGCGGCCGGGACCGGCGCCAACCGCGATTTCCGCCTGGCCGTCGCCGTCCAGGTCGCCGGCCGCCACCTCCCCTCCGTTCTGAAAATTTTTCTCGAACGCCATAAACGTGGCGCGTTTTTGAAAGTCTGGCCCCCACAGCGTGACGGCCGGAGGACGTGCGTGTTCCGGTTTGGTCGGGACGGGCTGGGGATGCCAGGCGAAGACGGGTTGGGCGGCAAGAAACACGGCTACGGCCGGAACGGCAATCTGAAGCGCGATACGCATTAGCCGCCTCATGTTGCGCAGTATACCTGCGTCAAGACGAACGTGGAACTCGACGTGGAGGCGTCGTGAGCAAGTACCGTCGCGTTATTTCCAAACGAATATCAGCGCGAGAATGATTGCCGCCGCGAGAGCCGTGAGTGCGGAGGAAACGATGACGGGCGGGGCCCTGCGATGCCAGCCGTAGGCGTGCCACACGAGATTGGTCGCGAACATGATGAAAAAACTTGTCGGCGCGAGTCCGTCCACGTCATGCGTCGAAACTAATTTTGAGAGCTGTGGGTACAGCGCAATCCCGCCCACCAGGGCGTTCAGTTCCGCCAGGTGATCGATCGGGTGTTTGTGTTTCGTCAGTCCGATTCGCTGCGTGAAGCCGTTAAGCATGGATTGGATGATACCACGAACGCGGTCATTGGCGATGGACTCCGGAAAACCGGGCATGGGCGTTTTTGGTTTCTCGGCATGATACACTTCACGCATGCAGAGTCTCCTGTTGCTGGTCGCCGGCATTTTCGTCCTTGCGAAGTCAGCCGGTTGGCTCATCGACGGCGCGCTCATCATCGGGCGTCGCTATCGCCTGTCCCCGCTTTTCTTGGGTCTGACGATTGTGGCTGCCGGCACCTCGGCTCCCGAATTCGCCGTCAATATTACAGCCGCTGCAAGAGGCCTTACGGGGTTGAGCGTCGGCAACGTGTTGGGCAGCAACATCGCGAACATCCTCCTCGTTCTCGGGATAGGCGCGCTCATATACCCCATCCACGTGATACGTGCCACGGTCCGTATCGGCATTCCGCTCACCCTCTTCGCCACGGTCTTCGTGCTGCTCCTCGGGCAAGAACACTGGGGCGATCCTGCGGCCTTCCAAGGAATCGCGCGACTCGAAGGAGTCATGCTTCTCTTCGGTTTTCCACTGTACGCTTTCTACGAATACGGAATAGGACGTGAAGCGCGCGTTTCCACGGAGTCGCGGCTCCAAGACGGTTTTTCTCTTGCGCTTATCGCGGTGCTGGCCGGCATCATCGGATTGGCCGTAAGCGCCAACCTCATCGTGAACGCCGCAGGATCGATCATCGCTCGGTTCAATCTTTCCCAGGAACTTGTCGGCATCACTTTGGTGGCGATTGGAACGTCGCTCCCGGAGCTGGCGACAACGGTGACGGCGGTCATGAAACGAAACCACCAATTGGTGGTTGGAAATATCATCGGTTCCAACCTGTTCAACTTGCTGGCTGTGCTCGGTGTCAGTTCAATCGTCAACCCGCTGCCGTTCGATAACGCGCAGTTTGAAGATCTGATTTTCGTCGGCGCCGCCAGCTTCGTGCTGTGGCTCGTACTGGCCGTCCAACCCAGGCCGGCGCTCCGTCGGTTGCATGGCGTGATGTTCCTCGTCTTGTACGTAACGTATCTTTCGTACGTCGCATGGCGCGGGTAACGCGCCGTCCTGAAAACACCAATGGTGACCCGCCAAATCCACCCGCATGAATTGGCGCCGCTCGACCGAGCGGCGGTGTTCGACAAACTGGACTCGAACGACGGCGGGCTTGAGGCTTCGGAACGACAGAACCGGAACGCACGGTACGGCCGGAACGAGCTGCCGGAGCGGCCTCCCATCCCCCTCGTCTTCCGCTTCCTCCGGCAATTCGCGAGCCCGTTCGTGTTCCTCCTCCTCGCGGTCGCCGCGATCGCGCTTGTGCTCGGAGAGACGAAGGACGCGATCGTGATCGGGGCGGTGCTCACCTTGAACGCGACCATCGGCACGTTCTACACCGCACGCGCCTCGCGGGCGCTCGCCGTGCTTAAACATACCGTCGTCTTGAAGACGCGATGCCTCGTGGGCGGGTCGTCAATCACGTGCGACGTGCAGGATCTCGTACCGGGCGACGTAATCACGGTCTCGGCCGGCGACCGGATCCCGGCCGATGGCCGCTTCGTTCACGCCGTGAACCTGCGCGTGGACGAATCGAGCCTCACGGGAGAATCGGTCCCCGTGTCGAAGACCGCGGACGCCGTTGCGGTGAAGCCGGGCGCCATCGCCGCGGACATCAGGAATGCCGGGTACGCAGGTGCGCTCGTCGTGGCGGGTTCGGGAACCCTCCTCGTGTCTTCGATCGGGACGGAGACGCAGATCGGAAGAATCGCGCTCCGCCTCGCGGAGCGGTCGCCGGAACCGCCGCTCGTCGCGCGTGTGCGAGCCCTCTCGCACCAGGTCCTGATCGGCATCTCTGCGGTCGCGATCGCGCTCCTCCTCGCGGCAACGGCAACCGGGCAGGAACTCACGCTGACCGTTCCGCTCATTCTTGCGCTTGTGGTCGCCGTGGTGCCCGAAGGACTGCCCATCGTCCTCACCCTGGTACTCGCACGCGGCGTGTACGCCATGAGCCGGAGGCGCGCCGTGGTCCGCGAGCTCTCGGCCGTAGAATCTCTGGGCGGGGTTGACATCATCTTCACGGACAAGACAGGGACGCTCACCCAAAACCGCCTCCGCCTCGTGGAGGCCGTGCTGCCGGACGGGACGAGGGCACGCCTCCATGACGGGGAGGCATCGCGCGTGACGATCGACGGAGACGAGAGAGCCGTTCGACGGCTCGCGGAACTCCTCGCGGCCGTGGCTGATCCGCACGCGCACGGGTTCGGAGAACTCATGAGCGTGGACCCCATTGACCGCGCGTTCACGGACCTGCCGAAGGCGCTCGACATTGCCACGCCGGTTCGTCACGACGAGCGGCCGTTCGACACATCGCGCCGCACGCGAGCCGTCGCGGCGACGCTCCAGGACGGAATGGCAGTGACGGTCCTGGCCGGCGCGCCGGAAAACGTGCTCGCGGCCTGCGCGACCGTACCGCCGACAGCTTCCAGGACCGTGAGCCGGATGGCTGCGCAGGGACTCCGCGTGATCGCCTTCGCGAGCGCGAATGGTCGCGACCTGGAACGGAAGGACGGTGACTGGACGTTCGAGGGGTTCGTGGGACTGCGCGACGAACCGCGTCCGGAATCGAAGGGCGCCATCGCCTGGTGCCTCGAGCACCGCATCCGGGTCGTGATGGTGACGGGCGACCACCCGGAAACGGCGTTCGCAATCGCGAAAGACCTCGGCATCGCGACCAAACCGAACCGGGTGGCGCAAGGCGAGGCGCTCATGAAACTTTCGCCGGCCAAGCTCACGGAAGTCATGGGCACGATCACGGTCGTGGCGCGCGCAACGCCGGACATGAAAGTGGTGCTCATTGAAGCCGCGCGAAAACGAGGCCACCTCGTGGCCATGACGGGCGACGGCGTGAACGACGCGCCCGCGCTCCACGCGGCAGACGTGGGCATCGCCATGGGGAAGACCGGAACGGACGTGGCGCGCGAGGCCGCGGACCTGGTGCTCACCGACGACAACTTCGCGACGATCGTCGCGGCCGTGCAGGAAGGCCGGTCCGTCGTGGCAAACGTGGAGAAAGTCGTGACCTACCTCTTTTCAACGTCGGTCGCGGAGCTCGTCGTGATCGGTTCGGCACTCGCGTTCTCGCTCCCGACCCCGCTCCTCCCGGCGCAAATTCTGTGGCTGAACCTCGTGACCGATGGATTCCTCGACGTCGCACTCGCATCCGAACCAACCCACGGCGGACACACGAAGCCGCCTCGCGGGCGCCTGCTCTCACGCGTCGCGTGGCAGCGCATCATGGTACTCGGCACGACCATGGGAGTAATCGGTGCCGTTGTGTACGAACGGACGTTGAACGGGGGTAATGAATCCTCACGGTATGCGATCGTCCTCCTCGCTCTCTGTGTGATGCAGTGGTGGAATGCCTGGAGCGCGCGCAGCGCCACACGTTCGATCGTGACGCTCGATCCGAAAGGCAACCCGTTCCTGATCGGGTCTACCGTCACCGTCGTGGGCCTCATGCTCGCCGCCCTCTACTGGCCGCCGCTTTCGACGTTATTGCGCATCGAGCCACTCCCCTTGTCCGTGTGGCTCTGGGTGGTGCCGCTTGGCGCAATTGTCGTCGTCGTTGATGAAATCTGGAAACTTATTCATCGAAAACCTTGGGGTACGCGTTTACACGGACCGTCTCCACGAGTACGCTCAGCATAATCGATCCCAAAATATTTCAAACGCCCGTTCCGCGAGTGCGAAACGGGCGTTGAAGGAAAGAAAGGACTATGCGCGGACGGCGAGAACGCGGTCTTCCACGCTTCGCCGGAGGTCGGGCTTTTCACTGCGCAAACCGAGCGTCCGGCCCCGGTCGTCTTTCCAGAGAACCGGAAAGGACCGGGTACCGTGCGGATCGCGCCATGAGGATCCCAGTGCCATGATCGGAAACTGGAGCTGAAGCTTTGGATGCATCGCACCCAAGGCAAGCAGATGCCGAATGTCACCGGGCGTCAAACCGCGACGGTCAAGCTCGGCACTGATCCGATCCCCGGTTTTGTGTTTGCCCAGGTGGATCAGGATGACTTCGACCTCCACAACGAGCAGGACCTCGCCCTGTCCCAGGTCCGGAAAGCGTTCTGAAGTGATGATCGGATTCACCCAGTCGTATTTCCCGGCCGCGATCGCGTTTTCGAGCGAGATGGTGCTGTCGAGGGAGATGACGTGGGTGATCGGAGAGTGATCGGGCTCCGATCCGGTCTGCAGGCGTGCTTTCAACGCTTCGACCATGCAACGCCCCAACGCCGCGTCATTCCCCACGGTCCTCACGAGCTCTGCGGTCATGCCGCCGTTCTGAAGGGCGACACGGAATTGCTGTTCTTCACCTATCGAACACGAGAAGTAGCTGGCCATGGTGGCTGGCTCCCTTCATACGCCGCTTGACTGGCACGATCACGCACCATTGTGATCGAACTGGCCAATAACTTGAAAACGGCGGTATTCATATAACAAAGATCAGCCATTCTGTCCATTCTGCCTAACATCTCACTTCTTTCTCTGTTCCTTCCGCCACTCCGCGATCTTCTTATGATTGCCGCCCATTAAAACGGACGGGACCTTCATCCCAAGGTAGACCTCCGGTCGCGTGTAATGCGGGTACTCTCTCCCGCCGTCGGACCAAGACTCTTCTGCGAGCGATTCCTGTTTCCCAAGCACACCCGGGCGTTGCCGCGCGATCGCGTCCAACATGACGAGCGCCGGCAGCTCACCGCCCGTGAGGACGTAGGGGCCGATGGACAAGGCCTCGTCCGCGAGACGGTCGAGGACGCGCTCGTCAATGCCCTCGTACCGTCCGCAGAGGAAAGCGAGTCGGTCGTACTTCGAGAGACGGACCGCGTCCGCGTGCGTAAAGAGTTTCCCGGACGCGGACGTGACGATGATGCGTGTCTTTTTTGCCTTCGACGTCTTGCGACCCGACTTTTTCGACCGCAGACCCAAACTAACGAGCGCCTCATGGAACGGCTGGACCTTCATGACCATGCCGGGCCCGCCTCCGAACGGCTTGTCGTCCACGGTCTTGTGCCGGTCATGCGTCCAGCGTCGCAACTGGTGGACGCGGACGTCGAGAAGACGCTTCTTCTGCGCGCGCCCGAGAATGGACGCTTCAAGATACCCCGGGAACGCCTCGGGGAAGATGGTGATGACGTCAACGCGTAACGGACGTTTCTTCATAACGAAAACCGTGGGTGATGTTCCCACGGTTTTCGCTTTTTGTCGATTGTTAGATGCCGAGGTCTGCTAGGTCTTCATCCGACACCATGCCGGCTTCGCCGTGACTCCGGCGGGCGGGCGGACGACTGGAGCTTAGGCTCGGGCTCGAGCCTTTCTTCTCCTGGTGCTCGCGGCGCATCTCGTCCGGTTCGTAAATTTTGAGGTTCACGCGGGCGTTGTCTTTCGCGCCGACCGTCTTCAAGAGGATGCGCAGGGCGCGCGCGGTCTGGCCCTGGCGTCCGATCACGTAGCCCATGTCCTCCTGGTTGATGTGGAGGGTGATGAGCACGCCCCGGTCGTCGACCGTGCGCTCGGCCTTCACGTCCTCGGGGTGATTTACGATGGACTTCACAACGAACTCGACGAACTCCTGATCCTTATAGGCTGCAGCCATATCAACGGACTGGGGCCGTCAGACGGCCCGATATTAAGAATTGGTGACGAAAGGATAACACAAACGTCCCTCTTTGTAAAGGGACGTTGACGTCATGCCGCCACTTTTTCTTTCTCGAGCTTCGCGCGTCGTTCGCGGGAGATGCGGACTTTCTTCCGCTTGTCGCCAGCCACGACCTTCTGGTCCACGAGCAAATTCCACACGGTGTCCGAGCACTGGGCGCCCTTGGCGATCCAGTCCTTGATCCGGTCGTTCTTAAAATCAATGGCCGCCGGTTTGGAGCGCGGGTTGTACGTGCCCAGGTTCTCCAAAAACGTCCCCCAAGGGTCTTTGGACTTCTCGGTCACGATCAACCGGAACAACGGCTGTTTCCGCTTGCCGACGCGACTTAATCGGATGCTCAACATAAGTGGCAGAAGGATAATAAAAAGAGGCCAATACGTCAAGAACCCCACCTACCGAGTGATTGGTAGATGGGGTTCAGACGAATTGCCTACGACATGATCGCGACGGCGTAGTCTGAGAAGTCAGCGCGGCCGTGCGGGAGGACGTCCACCATCCATCCCTTCTTGTTCGCGGGCTTCGGTGAGACGACGACGAGGCGCGCGTGGTCCTTCTCCAGATGCGAACCGCCTAGGATGAGACGCTCGTGGGGTATCGGGTGCTGGAGCGAGTACCACGCGAAGCTCCGCAGGTCCATGAGGAAGTCGTGCATGCCGAGCTCGCAGTGCTCGTACAGCCGCCAGGCGCGCCACGCCACGTAGCGCGGATCCACGCCGACGAGTCCGTCGCCGCCCTGGGTGAACCGGAGGTCGCAGACCTCTGGCTCGAGGAGGTGCCGGAGGTCCTTCGGATCGTAGAGGAAATCCAGTCCCACGAGCTCAAAGAGCTTCGCGTCGTCCGTGACCGCCCAGCTGTAGAAGGGCCGCGTGAGACCGTGGTGCAGCCGCGGACGGATCCGGGCGGCCAGGCACTTCTGCCCGACGTGCTCCGACGTGATACGGAACGCTTCAGGGATCCCGCTCTCCACGAGCTTCCAGATGGCGGTTCGGAAGGCGTGCGCCTGCGCCGCCGGTTCATCCGACAGACCGGGCGTTCCGTCCGGCGGATCGAGGGGGTACGCGAGTCCGTCGATGCGCGTTTCCTCCTCCTGGTGGAGCGAGCCGTCTTCCCAGCTCACGAACGGGAGACAGCTCTTCTGGCGCTTCTGGTAGTTGAAGTGCTCCGGGCTCGGAGCGCGCATGCTGATGCTGGAACAATCTGGTCGGTCTGACATTTCTTCCTCCGAATGTGCGAGGGCACACTGGCATAGTGAGGGTGGAGCGTCAAGAGCCGGTTATGCCCCCCGCAATGAACCTCCGCGCAGCAGAGCTGCGCGGAATTAGGCGAGTCAAGGGATACGTCGACCCGATGCCGTTTATCGTTTAGACGAGGACGTACTTTGACGCCGGACCTTTGCCCACCTGTTTGATCATTTTGAGTTTCTTCAATTTTTGAAGGTGAAGCTGTGCGGTACGTTTTGGGCAGCGAAGAATATCCATCACGTCGGAGACAGCGATTTTTTGCACGGTATCCAGAAAATCTAAAATCGTGACCTGCTCTTTATCGAGATAAACCTGCGAATCAATGTCCGCGTCTATTTTCTTTACGGAGAGACTCACGACGCTGTGTTTGACCTGGGCAATTTCCTCTTTAAACCCTTTGACGAAATACTGAAGCCAAGACGTAAAGTCCGTTCGGCGCACGTCCCAATTCTTGCCGATATTGATTGCCGCGTAATAAGCGGGACGGTCGGTATTGTAATAATCTTCCAAAGCGAAGAGGCGACGGAAGTCATAGCCGCGTTGGTAGAGGATGAGGGTTGCGAGCGCACGTGCGGTACGGCCATTGCCGTCACCGAAAGGGTGAATAGCTGCAATCTGTTGGTGGACGATACCGGCGACAATGACGGGGCTGATAGTTTCTTTCTCGCTTCCATTGATCCAAGTCAAGAGATTGGTCATGAGTCCGGGAACCAGTTTCGCGTCGGGACCCGTATAGATGATTTCCGTTCGCCCGCCGAAATGTTTTCGGACGACATGCACCAGTCCTTTGCGAAAGTGTCCTGACGATGTTGGTGACATCGTTTTATCCGTCACGAAATAATGAATCTTGAGGACAACTTTTTCCGTGATCGGTTTTTTCGTCTTAACGATCTGCTCGATATAACGGAGTGCGTTGAGATAATTTTTTACCTCATAGATATCACGGTCAGGAGCATCAATCTTTTTATTTGCAATGATAGCCTCGACCTCCTTCGCATTCAGCACGTTGCCTTCGATCGCTGTCGAGCTGTGCGACATACGTACCAAGGCTTGCCGACGCAGTTTCAATTCCTGCTTGGGCAAGAGGCGAGCACGCTCAATGACCGACCGCGCTTCAGCGATATCAGTCAGCATTTTCACGATCTTATCCGTGATCTTGTAGTCGGGCTGAAACATAGTGTTCTAATGGGAATTCTATCCCCTTTTCCCGAATCGCGCAAGAATCGCGCAAGAATCGCGCAAGGTTTTGGAGAAAAAATCCTCGACCACCATCACCTCCAAAGGAAGTCGAAGCAGTCGAGGAAAATAAACGGGAGGCTCAGAATGCCGGCCACGAACTCGATGAGGAAGCCGAGGCCAACGAATACCGAGACGAGCAACCATTCGAACAAGGAAGCCTCCTCGTCAGGGGAGAAGGTGGTTGGAAAGGGCACAGGAACCTCCGATTTGGAAATGAAAAAGCCGGCATCTACGAGAGACGCAAGCTTCTTCACGAAGCATTGCGCTGTAGATACCGGCCAAGTGGGACCGGAGGAACCAAGAGCCTGTCCTGAGCGAAGAGCCGTCTGACGGCCCGAAGCCGAAGGATCCGAAGACCAAGGTTCCTCCAAGTCCCAAGTGTCCAAGTGCCGAGAGCCGACTACTCCCGGAAGGACGGCACCGCGAGATTGTCGTGGGAGCCGGCGCTCCAGCCCGAGCCGAGCTTCACCTGCCGAGTGGCGCGGCGGAAGTCCACGCAGGGAACGCGCCGCCACCGGTCCCCGTCGGGAGCCGTGCACTTGAGGCCCGGGAGCCAGAAGCCGAAGCGCTTCTCGTAGTCCGTCGCCTTGATCCGGGCCGGGTGCTCCGCGCTCATGAAGAGCAGGGCGCAGCCGGTGGACTTCGGGTTGCGGACGTCGATGGGCTTCTTGCCGACGTTCGTGTCGAGCTTGATCCGGACCCAACGGAGCGTGTACGGCTTGAACTCGGGTCCATCGCCCTCCGCGTCGTCCTTGCGGTCGTCGGAGAGGAGGCGGAGCTTCTTCGCGTCCGAGAGCATGCCGTCGTAGCGCCACTTGTCATCCTGCCCGTCGCCCGTCCACGCCCAGGCGAACTCGAACGTGTTCTGGAGCGTATCGAGCGTCGCGTCGAGCACGACGACCGTCTCGGGGTCGTTCGGGTCGAACTCGGGGGCCTGCTCGGAGCCGACCCACGAGAACTTACCGAAGTCGATGCCCTTCGCCGCGCAACGTGCCTTGAAGGCCGCGAGCACGTCGACGGTCGTGTTGAACACGCCGTGCACCAGCCGGAACTCCGGGAACTCGTCGAGCCGCTTGACCCAGGCCTCCATCACCTCGTCGTCGCCGAGGAGCCTCTGGAGCTTGGCCCTGCTGCCGCCGAAGCGACCGAACCGACCGAAGAACTCGACCATCTGCGTGCCGCTGACTTCTGATGCGAGACTGGCCATGGTGACCTGCCTTCCTGTCCGCCTAAGACGGATCGTTGCGTCGTCGACTGGCTCGGACTCCCGCAACATTGCGGGGTTATCGAACCTGCCTTTGATTGAAAACGGCATGATAACCCCGTCTGCATGCAGGCAGGGGTAATACGCCGCCTTCAAGCTCTTTTCTTATCAATGTTCGATAAATTAATATAGCACAAAACAGGAAATTTGTCAAGTCTATTGGTCTTTTACCCAATATAAGGTCAGCCTGCGTCCACCCAGATCAGTACGACAAGCGTGTCCGCAAAATGGCCCGGGGCGGACGCAGTCCGCCCCTACGGGAACCACCTCTTACCTTAGCCTCCCCCGTTCCTTCTCCGCGGCCGTGACGCGCTCGAGCGCGAGGGCATACGCGGCGATCCGGAGCGTTGTTGCGTGTTTTTGGGAGTACGACCACACGTCCTCCGCCGCCGTCTTCATGGTTGCGGCGAGCCGGTCCAACACTTCTTCGCGGGACCAGCGGACGTTCTCGCGGTTCTGCGTCCACTCGAAGCCGGAGACGACCACGCCGCCCGCGTTCGCGAGCACGTCCGGGACCACGACCACGCCGTCTTTCGCGAGCAACATGTCGGCCTCGGCCGTGATCGGCCCGTTCGCGGCCTCCAATACGACCTTCGCTTCCACGTAAACAGCATTCGACGCGGTAATTTGGCTCTCGAGCGCGGACGGGACCAGGATGCCGCACGGCAAGGTCAGCAATTCCTGCTGCGTGATGTTCTGGGCGCCAGGAAAATCACGGACCGACCCAGTCGCCTCCTTGTGGGCCGCGAGCGCCGCGAGATCGAGACCTTCTTCACGATGGATGCCGCCGTGGGAATCGGACACGGCGATGACTTTGTACCCGTGATGATCAAACTGTCGCGCCACTTCGCGGCCAACGTTCCCGTACCCCTGCACCGCGACGGTCGCGGTCTCGGGGTCGATCGCGAGATGACGCTTCAGCGCGTCGTAGACTATGAAGACGCCGGCCCCAGTCGCCACATCGCGGCCTTCGGACCCGCCGTGACCGATCGTCTTCCCGGTCACAACCGCGGGTTCCAGCCGTCCGACCATCTTCCCGTACTCGTCCGCGAACCAGTCCATCATCTCCGCGGTCGTCCCCACGTCCGGCGCCGGAACGTCTTTCGTCGGTCCGACATCGTCGCCAAGCGCGCGGACCAAGCCGCGCGTGAGACGTTCAAGCTCGTCCTTTGACAACGACTTGGGATCAACACGGATACCACCCTTCGCTCCCCCGAATGCGATCCCCACGACCGCACACTTCACCATCATGAGCGCGGCAAGACCTTCAACTTCATGCATGTCGACCTTGGGATGGTACCGAAGCCCGCCCTTGAACGGCCCGCGCGCGTCGTTCCACTGCACGCGATACCCCTCGAACATGCGGAGCGACCCGTCATCCAGGTGGAGGGGAATCTCGACGTCAAGTTCGCGCTCGGCCTTCGAGAGAAGCGCAAACGCGTCCGGGTCGAGCTTCGCGACCCGGGCAGCCTCGCGCATGCGCGCGCACACTTCATCGATCAAAGACATAGATCACATTCCTGACCCAATGAGGTCGGCTTCTTCGTGGATGACCTCTTTCCAGAGCTTCTCGTCTTTCCTTCGGAACGCGTCGCGCTTCTTGTTGTAGATCAGGATGAGTTTCGGGATGGCGTCCAGGAACGCCTCGCGGATTTCATCCGGCGGTTCCTCAAACCCGGCCACGAGTTCACGTTCGTCGCTCGCGAGGAACAGGTCAGGCCGGTCGCGGCGCAGGCGGTCCAGGTCCATAGTCAATGCGACGCATCGACGGCGCGCCGCGTCGTGGCGAGGGCTGCGTCGTGAAGAAACGCGCCGAGGCGTTCGTCTCGCGCGAGCCGCTTTGCTCGCTCGATCAGGATCGCTTCCTGGTCGAGCCAGAACTGGGTCGGACGTTCGATCTGCGACGGGAGTTCGGGAGGCATGGAGGAATGATAGCAGACGCGAATCATTCCCGGCTGGCCAGATATTTCTCCGCATCAAGGGCCGCCATGCAGCCGGTCCCGGCGGCTGTCACGGCCTGGCGATAGTGCGGATCCTGCAGGTCGCCGCAGGCAAACAGCCCGGGCACCTTCGTCTTCGACGTGCCCGGCGTGACCTTCACGTATCCCTTCTCATCAAGGTCGAGGAGGCCTTTGACGAGGCCTGAATTCGGCTCGTGGCCGATCGCGGCGAACACGCCGTCAATCGGCATGTCGGCGATGGACCCATCGACGGTTGAGTGGAGCTTCACGCCCGTGACCTTCCCCGCGAGGACGCCCATGATCTCCGCGACCTCGCTGTTCCAGATCACCTTGATCTTCGGGTTCTTCATGGTCCGTTCCTGCATGATCTTCGAGGCGCGGAACGCGTCGCGGCGGTGCACAATGGTGACGGACGCGGCGAAGCGCGTGAGAAAGTTCGCCTCTTCCATGGCACTGTCTCCCCCGCCGACCACGATGACGTCCTTGCCCTTGAAGAAAAAACCATCGCAGGTGGCGCACGCCGACACGCCCTTCCCATAAAATGCCTTCTCGGACTCGAGACCGAGCCGCCGCGCGGTCGCTCCCATCGAAAGGATCACGGTCTTTGCCTGTTCGTCATTCCCTGCGGCCGTCACCGTGAACGTCCCGTCTTTATTCACGGTGAGACGTTTGACGTCTTCGCGGATGACGTCCGTCCCGAACCGTTTTGCCTGCGCCGCAAAGAGCTCCATGAGTTCGGGACCGAGGACGCCCTTCGGGAACCCCGGAAAGTTCTCCACGTCCGTGGTGGTCGTGAGCTGACCGCCGGGTTCCAGACCCTCGAACAGGAGCGGCGCGAGGTCGGCACGCGCTGCGTAGAGCGCCGCAGTCCACCCGGCAGGGCCGGACCCGATGATAATAATGTTTCTCATGAGAGATGTTTTAAAATCTTCTCGCGCATGGTCTCTTTCGTCATGCTCCCCACCATCTGTTCCACGACCTGACCACCTTTGAAGAGGAGGAAGGTCGGGATGCTCATGATGCCGTAGCCACCGGGCGTAACCGGGTTCTCGTCCACGTTCATCTTGCCGACCGTAACCTTGCCGTCGAGCTCACCTGCCAGTTCTTCTACGATCGGCGACATGACGCGGCATGGACCGCACCACGCGGCCCAAAAATCCACGAGGACGGGCGCGTGAGACGCAAGGACGTCTGCCTGAAAATTCGCATCCGTGAAGATCTTCTCCATAGGCCGCAATCGTAACTGCGGATTGACGAGAGGGCAAGTCTCCTACATGTCATCCCGAGTTCGTCGCCTTGTGAAATCTGAAGGAGCACAGCATTGCCTGGCGACGAACGAGGGACCCCTTCTGGCTACAAACGCCACTCACATCACAGGGAACCTCCCCTCCTTCGGCTTGGACTTCGGCTTTCATCTTCGTAACGTTTCATTAAACCACGCCTCAAGTCAGTGAAGGCGGGTGGCCGCGTGCAATGACAGCCTCTGTGGCGCGCAGGGGTCCCTCGCTCGTCGCCAGGCAATATCACGCTCCTACAAACCGTATGCGGCGACGAGCTCGGGATGACATATGAGGGGGTTGACCGTCCGCGTCAAATCTGGTATCTTCGCCGTCCCGTTTCTCATACCAAGGAGGCAGGAATGGGAGCAAGACAGGACAAGAGGCCGATCACGAACAAGACGCACCTCGCGAAGATCAGCTGGATTCCCGGAGACATCACGAGAGCGCTCGTCGCGAACAATTTCCCCACGCTCGGCGCCCTGAAGAAGGGCCTCGGCATGGCGGATCCGCGCGGCAGGATCATCCAGATCATGAAGCGCAACGTGGACGACCTGGCAGAGGTCGAACCCCTCATCGCGAAGATCAACGACTCGCCTGCGAGCGACCGAAGGCCTCAAGCCAACCTGTGACTCAAAACGCCGCGACCCGTCTCTCGGGCTCGCGGCGTTTCGCATTCGGGGCGGACACATGGGTCCGCCCCTACTATCGCATGACCGTAACCTTCCGTTCTTTGACGTCCTCGTGGTAGACGTCGAGCCGGTCGCCGACCTGAATTTTAACCTTGCCTTTGATACTCAAACCGCACTCCTGACCGGCGTGGACGTCTTTCACTGCGGACTTGCCGCTCTGGACGCTCTCGATCGTGACGTCGCCTTGCGGGTCTTCGCCTCGCCACACGCGCGCTTTCTCGCCCGTGACGATCTTCCCATCGCGCACGCGGCCGCCGATCACCATGCGATGCGTCTCCGTACGGAAAATTGCGAGCGTCTCGAACGTTCCGAGTTGTTCGACGAATACTTCGGGTTTCAGGATCTTGTTCAGTTCGGCCACGATGTCGTCGAAGAGTTCGTAGATCACCTTGTACTGACGGATCAGGACGCCTTTGTCGCGCGCCTGTTCCGCCACTTGCGGACCCGGGACCACATTGAAGGCGTAGACGATTTTCGACGCGTTCGCGGCGCGGGTCACGTCTGCGTCCGTCACGTTGCCGAGTCCTTTCTGGATCACTTCGACGCCAACATCCTCGTGACGAATTTTCTCAAGCATGCCCAGGATGGCTTCAAGAGACCCCAACACGTCCGTGCGGAGGACCGCCTGAAACATCACCTTTTTCGGCGCGCCTTCTTCGCCTTCGACCGGCATCTGTTTCTTCGCCGTGAACCCTTCGGCCACCTGACGGCTCGTCTTCACTTTCTTCAGTTCGAGCGTCTTCGGATTATCCGGCACTTCCATGATGTCACCGACGGCCGGCGCCACTTTGAAGCCGAGTACCTTCACGGGCGTGCCGGGCGGCGCCTCGGTCAGCATCTTCCCCGTCCAATCGCGCATGGCGCGCACGCGGCCGTACGCCGCGCCCGCGATGCCGATCCAGTCGTTTTTCTTCAACGTCCCGGTTTGGACCAAGACCGTCGCGACCGGACCCTCGCCCTTGTCCACGTGCGACTCGATGATCGTGCCGACCGCGTGACGCGTTGGGTTCGAGCGGATCTTGTCGGCATTCAGGTCTGCGACCAAAAGGACGACGTCCAGGAGATCGTCGATTCCCTGTCCGGTCTTGGCCGAAATTTTCACGAGCGGGATGTTCCCGCCCCACGACTCGGTCGTAACACCGGCGTCGGCGAGCTGGGCCAGCACGCGGTCCGGATCGGCGTTGGATTTATCGATCTTGTTCAGCGCGATGACGAACGGGAGTCCGGCCGCTTTCGCGATATTGATCGCCTCTTTCGTCTGCGGCTGAACACCGTCGTCCGCGGCGACGACCAAGATGGCAATGTCGGCGACTTTCGCCCCGCGCGAGCGCATCACGGTGAACGCCTCGTGACCCGGCGTGTCGATGAATGTGATGGCGCGGTCCTTTTTGACGACGGTGTAGGCACCGATGTGCTGCGTGATCCCGCCCGCTTCGCCGCCCATCACGTTCGTGGAACGGATCGCGTCGAGCGTTTTCGTCTTCCCGTGGTCCACGTGACCCATGACGACGATCACGGGCGGCCGAGGAACGAGATTCTCGATCGCTTCCTTCTCCATGATCTCGCGCATGCGGTCCTGGGCCTGGACCTGTTCGTGCGTGTCCGTCTTCACGTCTTCCGCCTTGGCGGCAAATCCGAGTTCCTCCGCGATGATGGCGGCGGTCTCATAGTCCAGTCGCTCGTTCTGTGACGCGAGGATGCCAGCGCGCATGAGCTCCTGGATCACGCGGGTAACCGGGAGGTTCAGCCGGCCCGCGAGGTCGCGGACCACGATCACGGATGGCAGCGTGACGTCTTTCTTCGGGCCCGTGACGACCGCGGCGCGCACGGCGCCTGATTTCAGGAGCGACGTGCGCATGCGCTCGCGGCGTTCGTTCTCGTACCACTTGCGGACGATCTTCTCGGCCACGAGGTCATCCACCTTGATCGCGCGTTCGCCAATGCCAAAACCGAGCCCTGGCGCTTTTTCCAGGAGCTCTCCAGGCGTCACTTTGAGACGACGCGCCAGTTCCGAGACGTTCATGCTGTGCCCGCCGAAGCGTTATTGCGGAGGCGAGTGGGCCAAGACTACGGAAAATGGGCCGAATTGTCAATCGTTCGTGACACGTGTACACCTACTCCATGGACGGCCTTCTTCTCATCGACAAACCCCCCGGCATCACGAGTCACGACGCGGTGGATGCGGTGCGTCGCATCGCGAAAACCAGACGCGTAGGCCATGCCGGAACGCTCGACCCATTCGCGACCGGACTACTCGTGATCGGCATCAATAAAGGAACCAAGACCCTCACCGGCCTCGTCGGTCTCGACAAGACCTACGAAGCAACCGCCCGCCTCGGCGCCACGAGCACCACCGATGACCCCGAGGGCGCTATCACCGTACGGGCGGACTGCGTCCGCCCCGATCAGGACGAGGTGGAAGCCGCATTAAAATCTTTCCGCTCCTCCTACCTCCAAACCGCGCCCGCCTACAGTGCGAAGAAAGTCGGCGGCAAAAAGCTCTACGAACTCGCCCGCGCCGGCCGCGCCCACGAAGTCGAGCTCCCAAAAAAGACAGTGACGATCTCCGAACTCGTCATCCTCAACTACACCTGGCCCAATCTCCATTTTCGCGTGTCCTGCTCATCCGGAACTTACATCCGTGCACTCGCGCGCGACATCGGAGAGATGTTGGGAGTCGGCGCGTATCTCACGGAACTGCGGAGGACGAACATCGGGCCATACGATCTCGAAAACGCAATTCGATTGTCTGACCTCAATACCGACACCATCGGCAGCCATCTCATTCCGGTGTAAAATGCGATGCATGTCCTCCCTCGGCTCCGCTCGGGACAGGCTCCGCCTGACGACTCTCTCACGCGCGCTCCTTCCATCGCTCGTCGTCCTCACGCTCTCGCTCGCCCTCACGAACGTCGAGAATGTTGATTTCCTGATGCACTTCCTGGGCGGAGTCGCGATCGCGTGGGGCATGGTGATCATCGTCAAAGACAAGAAACCGTCGCTTTCGACTTGGCTGCGGAACTACCTCGCCTTCAGCACCACGGCCGTGATCGGCATTCTCTGGGAGTTCCACGAGTGGGTGGAAGACTACTATTTCCTCACGTCCCGTCAGCCCGATCTCACGGACACCATGAACGACCTGCTCATGGACCTCCTCGGGGCCGTTTTCATCATCCTGGTCTTGGACCTCTCCCGCCGCTACAAACAAGCGAAAAAGGCTTAAATAGGCCTTTTTTATTTTTGGCTCAATAGAGCCTGTCTAGTCCCCTTGACATATTTATCAAAAGGTGTTATAGTGTTTGGTCATTCACAATCAATAGCTCTGGGGAGAGCCCGATACGCCCGGGAAAAGGCTGACTGACCGTATTGTTCGATAAGCGTTTTCGACGCTCACCCCACAACAACAGGTCAGTTTTTCGTTTCTAACGACAGACCTGGGGAGGAGAGAGCGTCACCGATAACCCCTGGGGTGAACGGTGACGAGGCCGCGCAAACGACTAGACCGGGATTCGTCTCGGACTGCCCGTACGCAACGCCATGGGCGAGAGCACCCTTCGGGGAGCCACCTCGCCTTCACCCCCTCAGATCCGTCCTTAGAAAAAGCGAAGCGTTGTCATTCCGAGCGCAGCGAGGAATCGGCCCACGAGTTCGGGGAGGAGAGCCCTCCGTTGGCCCCCGCAAGGGGGTACCGATGGAGGATGGGCTTCGACACTGATTTGTTTGGGATTCGTCTCGAACATTTCAGTGATTGATCCTTTCGGATTCAGAACTCCTTCGGGAGTGACCTGAATCCCTTGGTCCGTCGCCTCGTGCGGCGGACCCCTTCCCCTAACCCGTCGGCTGAATCCAACCCGACCTATCGCAGTGCCGGAGACTGGTCCCGGTGCCCTATCCATGGGCCGAAACTCCCTAACCTGGAGAAATTGGTGGTTCGACTCCACTCTCTGCGACCAAACCAATACACAACCAAGGAGACTCCTATGCGCCTTTGCGAAGCCGACGAGATCGATGCAGAGAACGAGCTGACGTCCCAGGCCGCCGCGTTCCTGCGCAGCAACCCGACGACGGCCGAACCGATCGAAGCCTCCGGCGTCTTCAGCCGCGAGGATCACCGCCTTCCGACCTGGATGCTCGAGGTCGAACACGATCTCGCGCGGACGGGCTGATCCAACACAGATCCCCATGACGAGCCGCGCGTCCTCGTCATGACGAGACAAAGAAAGGACCTTCTCAAATGGTTGCAACGTAGCCTGCGGTCGGGCAGGCCGTAACGATCCAACAACTTCCGCTGGAGGAGCCGACAACCTCCTCCAGCACCATTCCTGCATCATCATTTGAGCCTGCCATGAGCGCAGCCGAATGGTGGCGCGAGAACGAAACAAGAACCTTCCACCCCAACACATTGGAGGCATCCAGATGTTCGAACAGCTCATCCGCGAGGCCATCGAGCGCGGATTCGATGAGATCACCTTCCATCCGACGGCGAACGGAACGTGCATCAGGCTCGTCGTCCGAAAGCCCTGGAGGGGCTTCGAAGAGAGTCACGTCCTGAACCAGGACCCGGGAGAGGTCATGCGACGCGCGAGAGACCTCCTGCGACAGGCAGGCTGGGAAACGCGCCTGACCGAGAACGGCATGCGTGCATTCCCGCCGTTCGCCGCCGTCGCCTGCTGAACAGGCGATGCATCAACTCGGAGGGGACGGACGCAGCGACATCACGTCCTGCGTCTGCCCCCTCCACGGAACTTCCGAGGCCATCAGACAGTCTGATGACATCAGAAGTTCCTTCGAGATAAACCTACAAACCCGCGATCTGAAAAGGAGCGGACATGTCGAATGAAGAATTGATCGCACTACTCGCGTTCGCTCTCGTCGCCGTGCTCATCAGCGCCATGATCCTCGCCTGGCCAGGGAGCCAACGAACTCCGAACGCCGTCGTGCTGAACGGGAATCCGCCGCGTGGGGTGGCACCATTGAGCGTCATCGCCGTGGGCATCATCATGAAGTGCGAGTGCGCCTACGACCGGCACGGTCTCGAGGGGAAGACTGTCATCTTCGCCATCCAGATCACTGCCTGACTACGGAGGGCGGCGGGCGCAGCGACATCACGTCCTGCGTCCGCCACCTCCACGGAACTTCCGAGATCATGAGATACTCGTGATATCAGAAGTTCCTTCCTACCCACAACACATTCAACCCGACCAATTGGTCAGGAGGTTCCGATGTCGCTCTGGAGAAAGTATTGGATCCCTCTCGTGGTGACGCTGCTGGCTACGATCAGCATCACCACCTTCATCCTCGAGAAGCCGAGTGAGCGCACGGTGCACGTGCGTTACACAGCACCGGCTTGGCATCCGGGCGGCAACATTTCCCTCTCGGGTTTCTGGGACATCAGTTCCCCCTCAGGGATACTCTGCGCCGACAAAAACGCATCTGCGACGGTCTTCGAATGCGACCTCACCTTTCCCTTGGACACGAGGGTCCTGTTCTGGATCGGCCTACCTCACGCGGGAGCGCCTGGCGGCTTCATCTGGTGGGGCGACATGAACTGGAAGACTCCGACGATGGGCTGCCCGGACTGCGAGTGTTCACCGTGGGGCGGTGATGGGGCCATGATCGGCACACTCACGCTCACCTCGGACGACAAACCCGTCACGTTCACGATGGTACCGAGCCCGGCCTACAACGATCCGAACCCGAACCGCCACTGCGAACGCGGCGAGATGCTGATCTACAACGGCTCGTGGAGCCAGTAGCTCATTCACTTCATGGGTGGGGGTGGACCGCAAGATCCTCCCCACCCTCGAGACTTGAGATCACGTTCTAAGCAACGCGCACTCAAGATTCGATCAAAAAACATCCCGCCCGTGACCGGTCACGAATGCGGCACTGCCTTGGAGCTAGTCCCCGTTAAACGGGACAAGACTCTCCCCGAGTCCCCAGGTAGGCGCCGCATCCATGATCTGTCAGGGGCGGTTTTTCTTTTTAGTGTCATCCCGAGCGAAGCGAAGCGGAACCGAGAGCCTGCCCTGAGCGCAGCCGAAGGGGACAATTTTCGAACATGGTGAATGTCGGAAAACTGTCCCTCCGCTCGGTCGCCGGGTGACGTAGTGCTTCTACACACCGCGAGTGGCGACCTCGGTCGGGATGACGGAAAGGGGGGCGACCTCGGTCGGGGTGACGCTTGGGGAAGTTCGCGCCACCACCACGTGTCATCCCGAGCAGGGTAGCCGCAAGCGGGTCGCAGAAGCGTGAAGTTACGAGGCGACCTGCGAGGGACCCCTGTCGGGCTACACGCCCATTCATATTTTATATGTCGCTTCCGAACGAAGTTTTGCGGCAGGGGGAACCTCGAAGTGTGAGAGGAGCAACGTCTCGACACACCTGTGACCACGTGGCCCGACAGGGGTCCCTCACGTGTCGCCAGGGGACATTGAGCTGTGACGAGCGCCACATGGCGACATCGTTCGGGATGACATTTGGGGGAGGCGTCCTCGCACTGTTTGATGAATTTTTTATTACCGCGCGTACTCCACCACGCGTTTCTCGCGGATCAGCGTGACGCGGATTTCGCCCGGGTGTTTGAGTTCGGCTTCGATCTTCTGCGCGATGTCGCGCGCCGTTTTTTCGGCGGCCAGGTCGTCCATTTGGGTCGGATTGACGAAGACGCGGATCTCGCGGCCGGCCTGGATGGCGTAGACTTTGTCCACGCCAGGGAAGGACGCTGCAGCAGCCTCGAGTTCCTCGAGGCGTTTCACGTAGAACTCGAGCGAGTCCTTGCGCGCGCCCGGTCGTGCGCCGGAGATCGCGTCCGCGGCTTTCACAATCACGGCTTCGACGGTCTTCGGCTTGTCTTCGTGGTGGCCGATGGATTGGTAGCAGATTTCTTCCGGGAACCCGAACTTCTTCATGATCTGGTAGCCGAGCTCCGGGTGGCCGCCCTGCATGTCGTGGTCCACGGCTTTGCCGATGTCGTGGAAGAGTCCGCCCTTCCGGCACACGTTCACGTCCGCGCCCAGCTCCTCGGCCATGAGCGTGGATATCTTCGCGACTTCCATGGAGTGGAGGAGTGCGTTCTGGCCGTAACTCGTGCGGTACTTCATCCGGCCGAGAATCTGGACCAGCTTCGGATCAATGCCGGCCATGCTGATGCCGAGCTCGTAGAGCGCGTCTTCGCCGGCTTTCTTGATGTCGATCGCGAGGTCTTTCTTCGCTTCCTCGATCGCCTCTTCGATGCGCCCCGGGTGGATGCGGCCGTCCTGGAGGAGCTTCGAGAGGGCGCGCTTCGCGACCTGGCGACGGATGGGCGAGAAGCCGCTGATCGTAATCATGCCCGGCGTGTCGTCCACGATGAGCTCGCAGCCCGTGAGGGCCTCGATCGCCTTGATGTTGCGCCCTTCCTTGCCGATCACGCGGCCCTTCATGTCGTCTGACGGGAGTTCCACGTACGACGTGAGTGTTTCGTGCGCGTGGCTCGAGGCCTGGCGCTGCACGGACACCGCGAGGATGTTGCGCGCCTTCTTGTCGATCTCGTCCTGGCTCATCTCGTCCAGCTTCCGCATGCGCGAGAGGATCGTGTCTTCATGCTGCTCTTCCACGAGCTTCATGATGCGCCCGAGCGCGTCGTCGCGGCGGAGGCCCGCGACCTCTTCCAGCTTCGCGAGCTCTTCGGTCTTGAGCGACTCAATCTCTTTCAACCGGGCCTCGGTCTTCGCGAGGTCGGCTTCGAGTTTCTTCTTCGCATCGTCCACCTCCAAGAGCTTCGTGCCGAACGCGTTCTCGCGTTCCACGAGCGACGCTTGCTGGCGCTTCAGGTCTTCGAGCGCCTTCTTCTCTTCAATGCGCGCCTCTTCCAGAATCTTGACCGCTTTGTCCTTGGCGCGGATGAGCACGTCCTGCTCCTTTGCCTCGGCCTTCTTCACCACGTCGGCGGCCTTGGCTTCGGCGCTCGCAACGTCACTCTTTCCCTTTTGGTCACGAACCATCCAACCAATCGCGAGCCCTACGACTGCACCCACAATTGCAACGATAAATGCGGACATATGTATGTCCGTTCCTCACGTAAAGGCACTCAGCCTGCCCCGAGTGAAGTCGAGGGGGGTCTTCAACTGTCTCGCGTAAAGCCCTGCACCTGGCACATCCGCCGGCCACTCGTTATGACAAAGGAAGATCCGACTCGGCACATCCGATAAGCCTCTGCGTCCGGAACGGTCTCAATCGTTAGTCGGTAGGAGGACGGTATCACGGGACGACGGACTTGAAAAGGGTCGAAATTCCTTCATGTTCTGCTATGATCCTCCCATGAAACCGTTCACCATCCTCTATTTCGGCGACGTTGTGGGAAAAATCGGCCGGACCGCGCTCATGAATGTCCTGCCGGATATGAAACGACGGTACGCACCGGATCTGACCATCGCGAATGTGGAGAATTTGACGCATGGCGCCGGCATCGCACCAAAGCAACTCCAGGTCCTCGCGGACGTTGGTGTGGATGCGTTCACGTCCGGTAACCACGTATGGGAAAACCCGGACGGGTTGGCGATGTTGGACGACCCAGCGTGGGCCGGACGGCTCATCCGCCCCGCGAACATGCGCCGTGGTGAACCCGGCCGTGGGTCGGCTGTGTACAAGACCAAGGACGGAGTGAGCGTACTCCTCGTGAACCTCATGGGACAGGTTCTGTTCCCGGAAACAGTCGAGTCGCCGTTCACGTCGCTCGACACAATCATCGCGTCGCACACGTCAGACCGCCCAAACGTCGTGTTCGTGGACTTCCATGCCGAGGCGACGTCCGAAAAAGAAGCCTTGGGCCACTATGCGGACGGTCGGGTGGCAGCCTTGGTCGGTTCCCATACCCACGTGCCCACGGCGGACGCCAAGATCCTCCCCGGAGGGACGGCATACTGCACGGACGTGGGCCGAGTCGGCGCCTATGATTCGGTCATTGGATTTGAAAAAAAGGGCGTACTTGAGCGATTTTTGACGGGTGGGGACATGCCATACGACATTCCCAAAAAGGGGCAGTCTGAAGTGAATGGCATCGCGGTCCGGGTGGACGTACAGACGGGTCGCGCGACAGGGCTTGACCGAATCCGTGAATTTGTTGAGTGCTAAGCCAATAACGGGTATCCTGTAGGTATCAATCGCGACCGAATCGCATTATGAACAAAGCAGAACTCATCTCCCACATCTCCGAGAAGTGTGGCGTAACGAAGAAACAAGCCGAGGACATGGTCGAAACCTTTGTGGCGACCGTCACCGAAACGCTCCAAAAAGGCGGTGAGGTGAACATCGCGGGCTTCGGCGCTTTCATGGCCAAGCAGCGCAAAGGCCGCACGGGCGTGAATCCGCAAAATCCAACTCAAAAAATTCAGATCCCATCGGTCACCGTCCCCAAATTTAAGGCAGGGAAAGGATTGAAAGACGCGCTCAAAGGACCGAAAGCTCCGGCTGCAGCGCCGACACCTCCTCCTGCCCCCGCGATGTAATCAACCAAACAAGGAAGTCCCGGTGACAAACCGGGACTTTTAATGTCGTGGTACCATGTGAGCGCTATGCCCGTAGACTCAAACGCCGGTTTCCATCCCATCCTCGCACAGGCCGCCACAGAACAGGCGTCGGACATCCACTTGATGGCAGGACAGCCGCCGATTTTCCGGTTGCATGGGAAACTGAAACGAATAGACACAATGCCGGTCTATACGGCGGAGACGCTCCTCGCGCACCTGGACCAAGTATTGTCGAAGGAACTCCAGGCGCGCTTCCGCGCGGAACGCGAACTCGACACATCGCTCGTGCTCGGGACCGGTGAACGGTTCCGCGTGAACGCATTGTGGGAAAAAGGGAATCCGGCCGTCGCGCTCCGGTTCATTCCGGCCGTCATCCCGACGCTTGATGACCTCCTTGCGCCCGAAGCGGCGTACGACTTCGTGAACATGAACTACGGCCTCGTGTGCGTGACGGGTCCGACCGGCGCCGGAAAATCGACGTTGCTTGCCGCGATGATCCAGGAAATCAACAACACGCGGAAGGAACACATCGTGACGCTCGAAGACCCCATCGAGTTCCTCTACCAGTCGAACCAGAGCATCATCGCGCAGCGCGAGATGGGAAGCGACTTCCTCTCGTTTCCTGCCGGACTCAAGCACGTGCTCCGCCAGGACCCGAACATCGTGCTCGTGGGTGAGATGCGCGATTTGGAGACGATCCAGGCCACGATCACCTTGGCCGAGACCGGCCACCTCGTGTTCACCACACTCCACACGAACAGCGCCCCGGAGACGATCGATCGCATCGTGGACTCGTTCCCCGCCGGGCAGCAGGCGCAGATCCGGCTCCAGCTCGCGCTCGTCTTAAAAGGGATCATTTCGCAGATCCTCCTTCCCCGCACGGACGACACGCGCATCGCGGCGCACGAGGTGCTTGTGAACAACGTCGCAATCGGGAACCTCATCCGCGAGTCGAAGACGAACCAGATCCAGAACGTGCTCTACAGCTCGCCCGGCGAACACATGAATACGCTCGACCAGGAACTGCGCTGGCTCGTGAGCGAAGGGTTCATCACGGCGGAGACGGCCAAAGCGCACGCGCGGAACCCCAATACCTTTGAATAATCCGAGCTACCGTTCCGTCACGAAATTCTTTGCCTCTTCAACGATGTCCTGCTGTTTCACGAGCTTCGAGTCTTTTGACGACCGCAGCTTCCATTCCACGCTGTCTTCCTTCAAAGACTTTTCACTCACGACGAGACGGAGCGGCATGCCGAGGAGGTCCGCGTCCGCGAACTTCTCGCCCGGGGAGACGTCCGCACGGTCGTCCCAGAGCACTTCGACGCCTTGAGTCTCAAGGTCGCGAACGAGCGACTCGGACGTTTCGAGCACGCGTTCGCGCGTGGCGTCGTCCTTCGGCATGAGGGAGACCAGGGAGACGTGGTATGGCGCCACGGACTTGGGCCAGATGATCCCGCGTTCGTCGTGCGAGGCTTCGACGATCGTGCCGACGAGCCGCGTGGTCCCAATGCCGTAGCAGCCCATGAGAACCGTCTTCCGCGATCCATCATCATCCGTGAACTCTAGCTTGAATGCTTCAGAAAATTTCTTACCCAGGTCGAAGATGTTCCCGGCTTCGATCCCTTTGACTTGGCCGAGATGCGCGCCACACTGCGGACATGCGTCGCCCGCCTTCAGAGACGAAATTTCGGCGTTCTGCGCGAACGCGCACGACGGACAGGCGAGGATCAGATCTTCCCCGGCGGGCGTGACGACTTGAAACTCATGCGAGAACTTCTTCGTGAACGACCCGCCGGACGCTTCGACGACCTTCGTATCCAATCCGCAGCGAGCGAAGACCTTGAGGTACGCCTCGAGCGCCTTCTGGTAGAAAGACTCGAGGTCATCTTGTGTCCGGTGGAACGAGTACAGGTCTTTCATGCCGAACTCGCGGCCGCGGAGGACCCCGCTCTTCGCGCGCAGCTCGTCGCGGAACTTCGTTTGGATCTGGTACACCGCGACCGGAAGGTCGTGATACGACCGGACGAATGACGCGACGAGCGGCGTGACGATCTCTTCGTGCGTGGCGCCGAGCGCGTACTCCTTGCCCGTCTGGCTCTTCACCTTGAAGAGGACGTCAACCGTATCCCAGCGTCCTGTGGTGACCCACGGGTCTTTCGGTTCGAGCGCGGGCATGAGGATCTCCTGCGCGCCCAGCGCGTCTATCTCCTCGCGGATGATGTTCTCGACCTTGCGGAGCACGCGGAACCCGAGCGGCAGCCACGAGTAGACCCCCGCCGCTTCCTGGCGCACGAACCCGCCCTGGAGCAAGAACTTCGCATTCGCGCTGTCCGCATCCGCCGGAACGGACTTCGTGGTCTTCGAGAGGAGACGAGACATGCGCATAGTGCGGATAGGGTAGTCGTTCGCATGCGTAAAGTAAAACCCCGGATGGTGCCGAGGTTGTACCATGGTGCGTCGCCTCAGAATCGAACTGAGAACCTTGGGCTTAAGAGGCCCCTGCTCTAACCAATTGAGCTAGCGACGCGTCTTGTTTGTGCGGCCAAGAATAAAATATTTTTCGTATTCTGTCAACGATCTCGCGTCCGTCTGTTTCCCTTGATTGCTGACACATTTCGATATACAGTCCGCACGCTCGCGCCCCTAGCTCAGCTGGATAGAGCGCTTCCCTCCGAAGGAAGAGGTCAGACGTTCGAATCGTCTGGGGCGCACCACGCAAAACGTCCCGGTGTACACCGGGACGTTTTGATTTTCTGTACTGACACAAATGTTACGGCAATGTGATGCTGGTCGCTTCAATCATAGATGACTCCGTCACACTTTTCACGAGACCGACGCCCTTCACCCAATACTCCGTGGTGCGGATGGTTGGCGGCTTATAACCAGTCGCGCCAGGCAATGAAGTCAGAATTTGCATGTCTGACTCGACCACGAGCGCCGTATACGTACCGGCCGGAACCGTAACTTCTTCTTCGCGGACTGCCTTGTGATGCAACGTCATGGTCGAAGAAACATTACCCATGCCCAGACGGACAGCGGTCGGGTTATCCAAGACCGTCTCCACCTGGAACTCGCCATCCCATTCGGATCCGACCGCGAGATTCTTGGGGAGCAGTTCCCCTGATGACTTCTTGGTGGTGGAGGTAACGCGCTTGCCACTCATGGCCGACGCCATGTCCAGTTGCCCCTTCGCTTTCAAGTCTCCACCCACACACTCGATATCCAACGACATGCTGATCCCGGCATCAGCCGGTCCGCCAGGCCTGGTAAATGTGTACTGCAATGTCGCTTTGTCACCGGACGTGTCCGCCGCCTTCACGGTGAATATACTCTCAGGAAGTCCCTTTACCGAAGACTTGTACGACACGGCATACCCTTCACGCAATGGATAATACGGGTGGGCGCAGCCGGATGATGCAACGCGAGATGACGCGACACCGGACCCTGACGCCCCAGAACCAGGAACGGACGGTGTGCCGCAGCCTGCGCCAAGGAATGCGACAAGACCCACGACCATGAAACGTGAACGCATAAAGAAACGTTAAGGGATAATGATCGTCAGGATAGCCTCAATGTCTCACTTTGCGGAAGAGACGGTTGACAAACGCATCGAAATCCGGTATCTTCCTCCTCCACGTGAGAGGAGGAACTCCGTTGGAACATTGCATCTTCATACACCTCGACGACGAGTTAATGGTCGTGAACGTGACAAGGCGCGTGCTGCGGCACGAAGACGCCGAGGCCTTGTCTCTCAGGGCGATCAGTGACACATCCGAAGCGCAGGTGCTCCGGTTCGCGGACGATCTCATCGAACGCCGCGCTGCGAGAGGGATCCTGGTCGTCACGCACATCCGCGTGGCGGTCGCGTTCCTCGCACGTATGAAACTAGCGGCGGACGATGGGGCCGTTCCGGCGCTGCGCGTGGGAATCATCTCCGACGGCGACCTCCAGGCCTCTGACCGCTACACGAACGGCGTGGAGTTTTTGGCCGGCATGCGTTCCGACCTCGGGTCCAGGCTCACCCATGCCATGCTGCTCTCGGCGAACGACGACCTGCTGGCCCTGGCTGCACAAGAAGGCTTCCACACCGAAGAGAAAAAATGCGACCTTACGGCCCCGTCACTTATCGCTTGGTATCGATCCTTCATCGACGGCCGGCCGTGGTGACAAACCCCCCCTATTTGAAGACGCCTCACGAAAGTTCGTGAGGCGTCTTGTTCGTCGAGAGAGTGGAGCGGCCCCTGCCCTCAGTTGAGGTACGGGGCGAAGCGGGCGGGAATCGAGAGGAGACCCTCCAGGATCTCGCGATCCTCCTCATCGAGCCCGTCGGCAAGGTGTGGCTCCGCGCTGAGCGCGTTTCGAAGCTCGGTGATTGCGGCACACAGGCCTTGTGCATGGATCGCCTTGCCGGTGGCGCGGTACGTGTCTACGAGACCGCGGGCGACCAACCGATGCTCGTTCTGGATCGCCTGGAGGCGGTCGGCCAACGCTTTCGGGCAGCCGTCGGCGCTCTTCAGGAAATCAGAGGCCATACCGACCACCAGGAACCCGTCGGCAATCGTGTTCACTCCTTCGCGGGTCCCGAGACCCGTGACCTGAGGCCTGATCCGGACTGCCGTTGCGGTTGGATGTACCGAGCCCATGCGCGCTCCTTTCAAGGTCCTACTACAGGAATACCAAGAGACGTGCCGCGTGTCAATCCACAGGGGGTCAGCGCGAGATCAGTCGGAAGAGTCGGTATAGGACCGGCATCCGCGGCAATTCCCACGTGCCAGCGAGATCACGGCGCTCCCCTCCCCAGCCGAGTTTGAAACGGGTAATCCCGTCCCACGCGTGTTTGTAGTATGGGGAAGACGCGGACTCGGGATTGATCCCATGGAAGTCGTAGTACCGGAACCCGCGCGCCTTCGCGGACCGGATCGCGTCCCAGTGGAGCGCGTACGGCGCCATGAAGTTCCGTTCCGCGTTCGAGGACGCGCCGTAGAGGTACGTCACCGTGTCGCCGTACGACACTTCGAAACTCGCGGCGCGGATTTTCCCGTCACGTATGGCGAATCGCAGGTCCGCCATCCCGCGCGCACGCAGAAACTCAAACGTTGCACGGATGTAGTCAGATGGCTGCGAACGGAACTGGTCCCGTCGTGCCGTCTCCTCGTTCAACCGGATGAATGCATCCAGGTCTTCCGCCGACGATCCGGTCCGGACCGTGACGCCGTGCTTCTCGGCAATCCTGATGTTGTACCGCGTCTTCTCGTGCATGGCCGCGAGCAGCTCCTTTTCTTCCGGAGACAGATCGGCGAGCAATGTCGAGGCGGGCATGTAGGCGTGGGAACGGACCAAGCCGGAAACCGGGAACTGGGAACCGGGAACCGGAGGCTCAATTCTCCAAAAGAGGGCGCGACCCGGGAGACTCTTCGACTCGAGTGCGGTTATGAAGTGAACGATGGCATCGATCGAGCGGACCACGGGGCCGCGAGGCGCGTACCAGTACCCGCCTACGAGGGGTTTTCGATAATAGACGAATAACGCGGCCGCGTCCCACGCCCCATCTGGACCAACTAATGCGAGACGCTGGATCATTTGCCCTTGAGACACGCGAAACTCTCCCCACGCCCAGGATTGAGTGAATTGGGACCAGGGCTGGCTCGTGATAAAGCCGTCCCACTGATTCTGATCTCTTGCTTCGAAAAACGACATTGTCAGTTTGAAAGACTTCGTAACGCTTCCCGGACCCTGTCAGACACATCTGTAATTCCTACCGGGACATTTTTCAACGCCGTCCGGGCTTGATGAGATGAGTAGCCGAGACTCACGAGCGCATCCACCACTTCACGGTCCGGGCCCATGGCGACATCGACGTCGATCAGCTGGCCCTTGAGTTCAAGGACGATTTTCTGCGCGATTTTCGTGCCGATGCCTGGCGCGGACGTGAGGGCCGCGAGGTCTCCACTCATGATGGCGCGCTTCACCGTCTCCGCGGTTCCGACCGAGAGGATGCTCATCCCGGCCTTGGGACCGACGCCGCTCACGGCAATCAACCGTTCGAAGAGCGCGAGTTCGTCGGCGGACAGGAAACCGTACAAGTCGCGTGCGTCCTCGCGCACGTGGTCGTGGATGTGGAGGAGCGCATCCTCGCCCACCGAAAGACGCGTGAGCGTGTTCGGCGCCGCGTTCACGCGATACCCGACGCCTTGGACGTCGAAGACCGCGTAGAGCGGCGTGAGCGCCGTTACCTTGCCCCGGAGACTCGCGATCATGGAAGTAGCCTAACCTGAACCGTCGTAAAAAAGAAGCGCCCCACCCGTGAGTCACGAGTGGGGCGTCTGTCGATGGAACGAGCTAGCGGACGAGAGCGAGCGCCGACGGAGGCAGGGGCGGAACGCCGTCGAACGTGAGGTACGTCCGGAAGGCGTCCCGCGCCTCTCGGATCCGTCCGAGCTTCCGCTCACACTCCCCGATCTCGAGGTACACGTCCGGCGTCTCGGGAGACGCCGCGCGCGCAGCTTCGTAGAACACTAGTGCGCCGTGGCAGTCCTTCACCGGACCGGTCGCCATCATGCGGCCGTTCCGGAGCGCTTCCTGCGCGTCCCGTGAGGGCGCCTGCGGCAGGCGCTTCCTCGGACCTGCCGGAACAGGTGCGACGAAGGGCCGCGATGCAACCGGCGGGGGCTTCACGCTCACTGGCGGCGTGGCGGATGGGAAGTCCGGGAACCGGACTTGCGCCTCCGGAGTTGTTCGGTTCAACCACCAGAGGCCGCCCACGATCACGAGTGCGAGGAGAATGAGGAGCGCGGACGCCCTTCCGAGCGCCAGTGAGAACGACGGTGACTGGAGATCCTCCCCCGATACGCTCCGCATGGTCGTCCGCGGCCGATTCCCGGAAGGGAGGCGGTCCGCGACCGGCGGGAGCCCGTCTGACTGGCGGAGCCCGAGAGGCAGAGGCGCGGGCGACGGGTACACCGGGGTCATCGGCTGACTCTCGTGCGGCACGGTGGGCCGGAATGAGAGCGGGATCGCTTCGTTCAGGTCCACGACCGCCATCGTGGCCGCGCGCGACCGCTCCCGGTCGATGCGCTCGGCGTTGCGGAGGTCATTCAGCATCTCGGCGGCGTCCTGGTAGCGCTCCCACGGGTGTTTCGCGATCCCTTTCCGGATCACGTTCACGAGGAGCGGGTTCAGGTCCCGAACGAACACGGACGGATCGGGCAGCGGGAACGAGTCGGTACAGATCGCCCTCATCCGTTCCTGTGTGGTCAGGCCTCCGTAGGGAAGACGGCCGGTGACGGCTTCGAAGAGCATAGTCCCGATCGCGTAGAGGTCCGTGTGGGGCCCTGCGTGCCACACCTTCCCGGTCTCGTCCGGTTGCGACTGGCCGAAGTACAGCTCTTCGGGCATGTAGTCGGGCGTCCCCATCTGCTGGAACTCTTTGGTGAGCTTGGGATTCGACCCTGTGGCCGAGAAGGCCTCCTCGGTCAGCTTCGCGATGCCGAAGTCGAGGATCCGGATGGACACGCCGTTCTTGTCCATGACGATCATGATGTTCGACGGCTTCAGGTCCCGGTGGATCACGCCGTTCTTGTGCATGTACCCAACGAAGTCCAGGATCTGGTCGTTGATGCGGTACAGGTCCAAGAGCGGGTAGACGGACTGCGGGAGGCAGAGGAGCGGCACCTCGTTCGTCTCCGCATCCACCTGTCCGGGCGGCGGGAGTCCCGCCCTGTAGGCGTAGTGTTCGATCTTGTTCGAGAACGGCGTGCCGTGGACGAAGTCCATCACGAAGTACGGGATGCCGTACTCGTCCTTGTCCGTGTCGTGGATCCGCACGGCGTAGCTCTTCGAGTAGTTCTGGATGAGCTTGCCGTTGGTCGCCACCTCGCGGAGGAACCGTTCGACGAACTGGCTCTGCACCTCCTCCTGATCGGAGATCGAGCTCGTCGAACTGGCGATGAACGAACTCCGGAGGAGATGGAAGTGCATGAACTTGATGGCGACTTCGGCCGACTGCATGCGGAGGTCAAGTCCCTTCCACACCTCGGCCATGCCGCCCACGCCGACCGGCTCCACAAGCTTGTAGCGGCCGCCGATGACGACGCCGGCCGTATGCTGATAATCATCCATGACTCCCGCCTTTCTTGGCTGGATTTGGGTTGAGATTTCAAAAGGACGGACGTCCGAACGTACAATAAAACGGCGGTTTCGTCAACCCCACACCAGTTCGGTCCGCATCAATTTCAATGAGCATTCGATATCTAAAAAAGTAGGGGGTGCTCGTTGCAGCAGATTTGTTGTCACGAACTGGTGCGGGTTCAAGCCCACTGGTCAGCCCGTCGGACGGGCTTATTGTTGTATCGCGATCTCCACGTCGCGACCGTCCAGCATGAACGACACTCCTTCGAGCGACCCGGGCAGTTCAGAGCCGACGGACAGGCGGTCGGCTTTGATGTCTGATGTAATCGCGGGCACGAACCGGTCGAACAGATCGCGGGTCCCCTGGTCGCGAACGGCGACGTACGCGGTCACACGGTCGCCCAGTTGCAATCCCTTCGTCTTCCGAAGCGCCATGAACCGCCGCACGAGTTCGCGCTGCATCCCCTTCTCCTTCAATTCCGGCGTGAGCCTCGTGTCGAGTTCGACGGCGACCGTCTCAATGTCTTTCCCGGCCTGGACGGAGATCCTTTCGACGTTCAGCTCGTCGCGGATGAGGTCGAGGAGATCCGACTTCGCGCCGAGCCTGCCCACGTCCGTCGGATCCTTCACGAGCACCGTAGCGCCGGCGAGTGCCTGACGGACCGGGATCTTCGTCACGGCGCGCTGTTCCTGACCCGCCGCGCACGCGGCGCGGATCCAATTCATGTCGGCGAGCAGCCGTTCATCAATCAGGCGCTCATCCGCCTTGGGCCAGCGTTCGAGGTGGACGGACGCTTTCGACCCGCCCATGTCGAGGTAGATGCGATCGGCGATGAAGGGGGTCGCGGGTGCCATGAGGCAGGCGAGGTCGAGGAGGACTTCACGGAGCGTTTTGAGCGCATCCTTCCGATCGTACGCGTCCGCGCCCTTGATCCGCTCACGCGACCGGCGGAGCCACCAGGTCGAGAGATCTTCTACAAATCCGCGGAGCGGCCTGACCGCGCGCGTGAGCTCGTACCCTTCGTACGCTTTCGTGACGTCGCGGGTGAGCGCATGGAGGCGCGCGTAGAGCCACCGGTCGAGCACGTGCGCGCTCCGGGGCTTCGCGAGTTCGACCGTTTCGTCGCCCACGTAGGTCTGGTAGAAGGTCACCACGTTCCAGAGCGTTGAGAGGAGCTTTCGAGAGACCTCGTCCAATTCGCGCGTGGAGAAATTGAGGGAGTCAGACTCAATGACGGACGACGAAAGGAGGTATGTGCGGAGTGCATCTGCGCCGTATTGCGTCAGGATGTCCCACGGGTCCGGGTAGTTCTTCAAGGACTTGGACATCTTCTTGCCGTCTTCCGCGAGGATGAAGCCCGTGACGATCACGTCCTTGAAGGCGGGCTTGCCCATGAGAGCCGTGGACAGGACGTGGAGGGTATAGAACCAGCCGCGCGTCTGGTCCTGCGCCTCGCCGATGAAGTCGGCCGGGAAATTCTTGTCGAACCGGTCTTTGTGTTCAAAGGGGTAGTGCTCGGCCGCGTACGGCATAGAGCCACTCTCGAACCAGCAGTCGAAGACGTCTGGGACGCGACGCATCACGCCGCCGCATGGACAGATGAGCGTGACCTTGTCGATCCCCGGACGGTGCAGATCGAGCGTCGCCGGGAACGACTCGGGCGTCGCGCGCTTTTTCAAGTCCGCGATGGACGAAATGACGACGCGTTCTGCGCAGAGTTCGCACTCCCACACGGGAATGGGCGCGCCCCAGTACCGCGAGCGCGAGATGTTCCAGTCGGGCGCGGTTTCGAGACCCTTCCCGAACCGTCCTTCCTTGAAGTGTGATGGATGCCAGGTGATGCGCTTCCCCGTTTCCATGAGTTTGTTCTTGAGCTTCGTCACGTTCACGAACCACGCGGGTTGCGCGCGGTAGATCAAAAGCGTCGAGCAGCGCCAGCAGATGGGGACGCTGTGCTGAACCGTCTCCTTCCGGTAGAGGAGGCCGCGCGACGCAAGGTCCTCCTGGATGGGCGCATTCGCCTCGCGGATGTCCATCCCGGCCCAGGGCGTGACGTTCGGAACGAACGCGCCGGATTCATCCACCGTTTCCAAAACCGGCAAGTTGTGCGCCTTTGCCGTAAGCATATCTTCCTCGCCGAAGGCGGGCGCGGTGTGCACAATCCCCGTGCCATCTTCCGCGCTCACGTACCCGGCCGTGACGACATGATGAGCGTAGCCCGGCGTAGGGATGAACGTGTAGAGCGGCTCGTACTCGATCCCTTCGAGTTCATCGCCTGTGTGGCGCTCAAGAATCTGGAACGGCGGGTGGTGATGCTCGTCTGCATGATGCGGGTCTTCGAGTGGGAAGTATTCGCGGAGTACGTCATTGATCCGCTCTTCCGCGAAGGTCAGGGTCTCTCCCGTGTCGCGGATCTTCACGGTCACGTACACGAGCTTGGGGTGCACGGCGAGCGCTACGTTCGAGGGCAGCGTCCATGGCGTCGTGGTCCAGGCGAGGAGGTACGACTTCTCCTTCCCTTTCACTTTGAACTTGACGGTGACGGCGGGGTCTTCATGGTCAACGTACGAATTCCCCATGCTGACCTCGAAGTTGGAGAGCGGGGTTGCGCACCGCGGGCAGTAGAGCGACACGCGGCGATCCTTGTAGATGTGCCCCTTTTTCACGAGCTCGGCGAATACCCACCACACGCTCTCGATGTAATCGTCATCTACCGTCCGGTACGCATGCTCCATATCCACCCATCGCCCGAGGCGCGCGATGTACCGACTCCATTCCTTGACGTACTGAAAGACGGACAGGCGGCACGCGTTCGTGAATCCCTCGATCCCGAACGCCTCGACCTCGCGCTTGGTGGCGAGGTTCAATTCCTTTTCGACGAGGATCTCGACCGGCAGCCCATGGCAGTCCCAGCCCCAGCGCCGCGGCACGCGGAACCCCTGCATGGTCTTGTACCGCGGAATCACGTCTTTGATGACGCTCTGGAGGATGTGCCCGTAGTGCGGCGTCCCCGTGGCAAACGGCGGGCCGTCGTAAAACACGAACGTCTTCCCCTCCGGGCGTTCTTCCACGGACCGCTCGAAGATGTTCTTCTTCTCCCAATACGCGGCCATCTCTTCCTCCATCTTGGGGAAGTTGGGACGACCGCCCGCCTGGCCTGTCTCGTCTGCCATAGATGACGCGTAGGATGATGGGTTTCTGGCTCATCGTCAACGGCGTGTTATCCTGTCCATTATGAAAACCCTGTATCTCGGCGCCGACCACGCTGGTTGGAAACTGAAAGAGAAGCTGAAGCCGCATCTCACGCGGCTCGGCCATTCCGTCAAAGACCTGACGCCCATGTTCATGCCCGGCGACGACTACCCGTGGATCGGTACCGCCGTGGCAAAGAAGGCGGTGAAGGACCATACGCGCGGCATCCTCGTATGCGGGAGCGGGGTCGGCGTCGCCATCGCCGCGAACCGCGTGAAGGGCGCCCGCGCCGTGGAGGGTCACACGACCTCACAGGTGAAACACGCCCGCGAGCACAACGACGTGAATGTGCTCACGCTAGGCGGGTGGACGACGTCAGTTGCGGCTGCCATGAAACTGATCAAGACGTTTCTCGCGACAAAGACGTTCATGGCCGCGCGACATCGCCGCCGCGTGAAACAACTCGGATGATGTGGTAGGGGCGCACTGCGTGCGCCCCGAACGATATATCGCGCGGTGGCATTCCTGCTCGGGGCGCACGCAGTGCGCCCCTACCCAATGAAACCAACCCCTCAAATCATCCCCGCCATCCTCGCCAAGACCGCGCGGGAGTTTAAGAAGAAGCTGGACCTGATGCACGGCATCGCGCCGCTCGTGCAGGTGGACGTGATGGACGGGAAGCTCGTCCCGAACACAACGTGGTTTGATGCAGAGACCGTCGCGTCGTTTGACGCGGACGTTGAGTACGAACTCCACCTCATGGTGAAGAACCCCTTCCCGATCGTGACGGACTGGATGCGGGTCCGCGGCTTCACGCGGATGATCGTCCACGCCGAGAGCAGAATGGACTTGAAGACGGCCATCCGGTTCGCGCGCGAGAAGTGCATCGAGATCGGCGTCGCGATCTCGCCGGGCACGCCGCTCTCAAAGATCATGCCGCACGTCCGTTCGCTCGACTCCGTCCTTGTGATGGGCGGCACGCCGGGCCGGTCGGGGAAGACGCTCGACCCGAAGACGCTCGACACGGTCCGGACGTTGCGACGACGCTTCCCGACGCTCCCCATCGGCTTCGACATCGGCGTGAACGCGGCGACGATCCCTGCGCTCCGGCGCGCAGGCGTGACGCGGTTCTGTGCGGCGAGCGCCGTCTATGGAGCCAAGAATCCGCGCCGCGCCCTCGCGTCCCTCCGGCGCGCGCTGTAAATCCTCCGGCCCCTGACGTATACTAGAACCATATGACACAGAAAAATGTTGAGACCGCCATGTGGGTGCTCCGCATCGCTGTGGCCGGCGAGTTCCTTGGCCACGGGGTGTTCGCGCTCCAGGGCAAAGCACAGTGGGTCGGGTGGATGCAGCAGTTGATCGGCATGGACGCGGGGTTCGCAACCCAGCTCCTCCTCATGATCGGCGTCCTGGACCTGATCGTCGCCTTCTTCGTGCTCGTAAAACCCATCCGCGCGATCGTGCTCTGGGCCGCGCTCTGGGGGTTCTGGACCGCGATTCTGCGACCCTTGGTCGGCGAACCCATCTGGGATTTCATTGAACGCTGGGCAAACTGGGGCGCCCCGCTCGCGCTCCTCTTCCTCTCGGGCTGGCCGAAGAAAGGACGCGAGTGGCTGGAGGACGCCACCGCACGCTGACACGTCCGGGGGTCGGGGTCGTTCCCGTGCTATTCTTCCCCCATGCGCCGTCATCTCGCGACAATCCTGACGATGGTTCTGATGTTTTTTACGGCTCTCCCCGCGCGTGCAGATTTTAAGGTGGGAGACCTCGTGCGTTCGCAGAGCGTGGACACGGTGTACGTGATCTCGGCGGACGGCAAGCGCTACACGTTTTTCAGTAACCCCATCTACCACACCTGGTACGACAACTTTTCCCGCGTGAAGTTCATCGGTGAGAAGGAGCTCGCGTCCATCCCATTCGGCGGCGTCATGTTCGTGCGTCCGGGCACGAAGATGGTGAAGGTGCGGACCGACCCCAAGGTCTACGCCGTTGCGAGCGGGGGGATCCTCCGTCCGGTCAAGGACGAAGCGACCGCCGTCGCGATCTTCGGACCGACATGGAACAAACAGATCATGGATCTGGATGATGCGTTCTTTGCGCAGTACTTCATTGGAACGGAAATTGACGACCCGGACGACTACGTCGTCGCGTACGAGCGGCACCTCGCGGGCGAGGCGGAGAACGTCCTCCTCCGGCCCACAAGGGGCGGGGCCACGTCCGCTCCGACCGTGAGCGCGACCAAGCCCCCGGCGACGATCGCGATCAATGACGGGTTCTATGCTGAACTGACGGCCACGGGAACACGGTCCATCCGGAACATCCTCATGGCCTCGAACGGGGCGGTCTTCGCGCGCTGCGACCAGATCGGCGACTGCGGGGGCCTGGCCGGACCGTTCCGCACCGGGTCCACCCAGGGCGTGGACGCGTACGTATGTGACCTGAACGGCACGTGCCGGCGCGTGGGAGTCGGGACGACCTCCGTCATCGCGTCCGCACCCGCGACGGGCCTTTCGGTCAGCCTCTCCGCGACGTCGACGTCCGTCGCGCGCGGCGCAAAACTCACGCTCACGGCCACGGCCACATCGCCGTCGGGCATCTCCCGCACGATCGTAGGCCAGGACGGAGGAACGCGGTCCACGTGCGAGAACCAAGGCCGGTGCACGCTCACGACGGCGCCGCTCACGGATCCCGGCACGTTCACCTATTCGGCTTCCACGTGCGACGCTGGCAACCGCTGCGCATTCTCGACCCCGATCACGATCACGGTACGCTGACAATTCGTAATACGTATATCCGTATGATCCAATTCGTAATTCGTAACCCATCATGTATACTCTCCCCTATATGAAAAAACTCCTCACAACTCTCGCGATCACGGCGACGATCCTCGCGCCCGTGGCAACGCGCGCGGCGACGGTGACCGTGTCCGACGGCGACCTCATCAAGGGAACGGACCTCGATACGGTCTACTACTACTACAGCGGCTACCGCTACGTCTTCCCGACCGAGAAGACCTACAAGAGCTGGTACGGCAACGACTTCTCCACGGTGAAGACGATCGCCATGACCCAGCTCACGTCCTACTCGCTCGGCCGGCAGAACGTCACGTACCGCCCGGGCACGCAGCTCTTGAAGATCACGACGGATCCGAAGACGTACGCCGTGGGCAAGGGCGGCAAGCTCCGCTGGGTGCAGAATGAGGCGGTCGCGAAGCTCCTCTGGGGCAACGACTGGGCGAAACAGGTCCACGACCTCCCGGACCCCTTCTTCATCAACTACCAGATCGGCGACCCCATCGCCTCACCGTCGGACTTCAGCCCGCAGTCCGAGAAAGATTCGGCCCCGGCCATCTGGTCCGACAAGGGCTGGCCGCAGCCGGCAGGATCCCAATCCACGGGCTACTAACGAACACATGAGACCAGTCCACCCCTTCACGGGGTGGTTTGGTATTCGACGTGCTAGAATAGCCCGGTATGCAACGCATCCGCATCTCCTTCCTGACCCTCGTCCTCGTCGCGACGACACTGCCAGCACGGGCCGCGACGATCGTCCCTGGCGACCTCATCAAAGCCTCGGGCGCGACCGTGTACTACCACGCCACGGACGGGAAGCGGTACGTGTTCCCGACCGAGAAGACCTACTTCACCTGGTATGCCGACTTCGGGAACGTGAAGACGATCACGGACGCCGAGCTTGCCGCGATTCCCATCGGGGGCAATGTGACGTACCGCCCGGGGGTCAAGCTCTTGAAGATCACGACGGATCCTAAGACGTACGCGATCGATGCCGGAAAGACGCTCCGCTGGATCACAACCGAGGAAGCAGCCAAACAACTCTACGGCAACGACTGGGCGACGAAGGTGGACGACCTCCCGGACCCGTTCTTCATCAACTACAAACTCGGTGCGGACATCGCGTCCGCCGCGGACTACTCCCCGACGACGGCCCGTGACGCGCACGCGACGATCCAGGCGACGCTCACGGCCGCCTCGCCGACACCGACACCGACTCCAACGCCGACGCCGACCCCCACACCGTCGGGCACGACCGTCACGCTCACGACGAACAAACCTACGGCACAGGCGAACGAATCAGTTGAGGTCTACGCATCCACCAATTACGTGAACGGCATCACGGCGTTCGATATCTACATTGACGATCAGTTGTACAAGACCTGTCAGAATATCGCGACGTGTTCGTTTAGCTGGACCATCCCGACCGCCGGCACGAAATCGTCGTACACGTACCGCGCGAAGCTGACCACGATGAGCGGAGAGACTGCGGAAGCGACGACGTCCACCGCCATCGTCTCGACCCCGATCCATTCCTTCATCCAGATGAGCGCGGAGCGGACCACGATCCGTCCGAACCAGGCGTCGTCGCTCCGGTCGCTCATGACCGATGGGTTCTCGGTCGCGAAGAACGAAATCTATATCGACGGGGTCGCCGTCAAAGTGTGCACCGCCTCGCCGAACGACTGCCGCTATACCGATTACATCACGGGGGCGATCGGTTCGTCGCATTCCGTGTACGCCATCGTGACGACCGGGAACGCGCTCATGTACAAGAGCAACACCCTCACGGTCACGATCGGCACGAATGATACGCCGGCGGCGACCCTCACTCCGTCGAAGACGGCGATCTACCCCAATGAGACCGTGGACATGACCCTGACCGCGAGCGACGACGACGGACTCGCCTCCATGGACATCGTGAAGGACGGCGTGACGCTGAAATCCTGCGCGGGCGCGGCCCCGTGCACCGTCACGACCGGCCCGTGGAACGTCCCGTCCGGATCCGTCCTCACCTTCGAGGGCCGCGCCTACGACATGCTCCATGCGACCGCGACCGTCATGGCGACCGTGACCGTACAATAGAGGACAATTGACTGCCTGTTTTCAGGCGGGTAACATTCATCCACAATTTCATTCATTCACTCTATTCATCCCATGCGTATCAACTCACGCGTCATGGCCATTGCGACGGCAATCGCGACCATGAGCACCTCCTTCGTCCCGGCCGCGACGCACGCCGCCATGACGAACGAACCGTCCGCCGTGTTCTCTCCTGGCGATCTCATCAAGGGTCAATCAACCTCCTCGGTGTACTACTACGCCTCGAACGGGAAGCGGTACGTGTTCCCGAACGAGAAGACGTACTTCACCTGGTACACGGACTTCTCGACCGTGAAAACGATTTCCGACGCCCAGCTCGGCGTGATCGCGATCGGCGGGAACGTCACGTACCGCCCGGGCATGAAGATGCTGAAGATCACCACCGACCCGCGTACGTACGTGGTGGACCAAGGCGGCATCCTGCGCCACGTGGGATCAGAACAGCTCGCAAACACGCTGTACGGATTGAACTGGAAAAACGTGATCGAAGACCTCCCAGACCCGTTCTTCATCAACTACCGGGTCGGCACGGCCATCCAGACGGCGTCGGACTACAACCCGGCGAACGTGAAGACGCTCACCACGACGATCGCGCAGGACAAGCAGTTCGACGAGACGAAAGTGACGATCTCGATCGGATCACCTTCCTCGGGCATCGTGCCGGCCTCCACGACCGTAAAGAAGGGCGTGCAGATCACATGGACGAACCGAGACAACCAGCTCCACACGGTCGTCGGCACGGGCATCGACTCCGGCAACATCCAGGTCGGGCAATCGTGGTCGAAGACGTTCGATACGGTCGGATCGTTCGACTACCACTGCGGCATTCACACATCGATGCAGGGAACGGTGAACGTGGTTCAATAAATCCGATCGATGGCATCACAGAAACGCCCCAACTTCGGCTGGGGCGTTTGCGTCCTACATGAGTGCTTGAGTGCGCGAAAATTTTTCGCACCCAAGCACTCAAGCACCCTTGCGTGATATACTGTCCTTCTATGCCCCCAACCTCTTCTCAAAAACGCCCCGGCGTCCTCGCCTGGAGCGTCTTCATCATCGCCATTCTGATCGGTGCCGGCGTCGTCTGGAAGATAATCAGTACGGTGACGACGTCGTACCGCCTGACGAATCTTCCCGACATGAGGGGTATCGTGGAGTCGGATGTCTCCTCCGAGGGAGCGTTCCTCATGGGAGCGCCGGGCATCGCTCCGATGCCGCCCGTGGCCACGCAAAAATTCGCGGCGCGTCCGGACGTTCAACCGAACAAACCCGAACAACGCGTGATCAAAACGGGAGCGTTGACGCTGCGTGTGGAAGACGCGGGAAAGGCAACGGATGCGGCGCGCGGAATCGTGACCGGCAAGGGCGGCTACGTGGAGTCATCATCAATGACCGATACGGGCAACGGCCCACGTACGGCGGTCCTCACGGTCCGTGTCCCCGTGACGGTCTTTGATCAGACGATGGGTGAGTTGAAACAGATTTCAACGGTGGTGCTCCGCGAGGACGTGAACGGGCAGGACGTCACCATGGAATTCGTTGATCTTGAAGCTGATCTCCGGAACGCCAGGGCGGAAGAGGCGTCATATCTCGAGATCATGAAACGTTCGGGCAAGATCGAAGAGGTCCTCGCCGTGGCCGAACGGTTGGCGGACGTGCGCGGACGCATCGAACGGTTGGACGGCCAGAAGCGCTACCTCGAGAATAGGACGGACCTCGCGACGATCAACCTGACGCTCACGGAAGAGACGCGCGTGCAGGCTCCGACGAGAACCTGGAAACCGCTTGAAACGCTACGCCAGGCCGGTCTCGAACTCGTACAGACCCTCCAGGGATTCGTGGACTTCCTGATCCGCTTCTTCGTGGGCCTCGTGGCCGTGCTCCCCTTCCTCGCATTTACGGGCCTCTTGATCTGGCTCGGCTGGAAGATCATGAAGATATTCATCGGACGGGTACGGTAACGAAAGAGATCGACCGTATCGCAGAAGGACGACCCGCTGGCCGTCCTTCATGCTATGATAGCGTCGGATATGCCTCATTTGCATGAGGAAAAGGTGAAGAACCTGGAGCTCATCGCGAACAAGCTCCGGCAGCATGTGATCCGCATGGTCGCCGCAGCAGGGAGCGGGCACCAGGGCGGGGCGCTGGGGATGGCAGACGTATTCGCTGTGCTCTACTTCCATGAACTGAAGCACCGGCCGAAAGACCCGGAGTGGGAAGACCGCGACCGACTCATCCTCTCAAACGGCCACATCTGCCCTGTCCGGTACGCGGCCATGGCGGAAGCCGGGTACTTCCCTGTAAAAGAACTAATGACGCTCCGGCGTCTTGGATCCCGACTGCAAGGTCACCCGGAACGCGAGCGACTCCCAGGGAGCGAGACAACGAGCGGTCCGCTCGGATCAGGACTCGGCCAGGCGACGGGCATGGCGTACGTCGGGAAGATGGACAAAAAATCGTGGCGCGTGTTTTGTTTGACGTCCGACGCGGAACACGAGGCAGGCGTGCACTGGGAAGCCACGATGTTCGCCGGCAAGAACCGGCTCGACAACCTCACCTGCGTGATCGACCGGAACAACATCCAGATCGACGGCGACACGGAAAACGTGATGCCCCTCGAGCCGCTCCGCGCCAAGTACGAGGCGTTCAACTGGCACGTGATCGAGTGCAACGGGAACGACGTGCAAGACGTCACCCGTGCGCTCGAAGAAGCGAAGAAGGTCCACGACCGGCCCACGGTCGTGATCGCCCACACCATCCCCGGCCGCGGCGTCTCCTATATGGAGAACAACTATCTCTGGCACAGCCAGCCGTTCAAACCCGGGGAAGCAGAGAAAGCGCTGAAAGAGCTGAAGGACATCGAGGCGAAGCTGACCGCTGACCACCAACAGGACGTATGATTCGGAAAGACGCCCATCTCATCCCGAAACCATTCGATCCCAAGATCGAACAGAAGCCCACGCGCGACGGGTACGGCGTTGGCGTGGTCGAAGCGGCGAAGGCGGACTCGCGCGTGGTCGTGCTCTGCGCGGATTTGACCGAGTCCACGAGGAACCTGGATTTCAAGAAGTTCTTCCCCGACCGTTTCGTGCAGATGGGCGTCCAGGAACAACTGCTCGCCGCGCTCGGCGCGGGCATGGCGCTCGCGGGAAAAATCCCGTTCATCACGAGCTACGCCATGTTCTGCCCAGGCCGCGCGTGGGAGCAGGTCCGGACCAACATCTGCCTGAACAACGTGAATGTGAAAGTGATCGGGAGCCACGCGGGCGTGTCCGTGGGGCCGGACGGCGCCACGCACCAGGCGATCGAAGACATCGCCATCATGCGCGTGATCCCGAACATGACCGTGATCGCGCCCTGCGACGCGATCGAGGCGAGGAAGGCGACCGTTGCCGCCGCCAGACTCGAAGGGCCGTGCTACCTCCGCTTCGCGCGCGAGAAGACGCCGGTGTTCACGACGGACGCGACGCCGTTTGAGATCGGGAAAGCGACTGTGCTCCGCGACGGGAAGGACGTGGCCTTGATCGCGTGTGGCCCGCTCGTCTATAAGGCCCTGAGAGCCGCGGACGAGCTCGCGAAACGCGACCGCATCCAGTGCATGGTGGTGAACAGTCACACCGTGAAGCCGCTCGACGAAGCGACGATTCTCGCGGCCGCAGACCGGTGCCGCGCGGTCGTGACGGTAGAAGAACACCAGATCACGGGCGGGCTCGGCGGCGCGATCGCGGAGTTTTTGACCAAGACGCGGCCCACGCCGATCGAATTCATCGGTGTCCAGAATCGCTTCGGCGAGTCCGGCCCGCCGAACGAGCTCATCGAGCACTTCGGCATGGGCGTTTCGCACATCAAAGCGGCCGTGAAGACGGCGATGGCGCGGAAACGCGCCGGACGCTTGTCGCTCTCGACCATCATGTCGAAGCTGCGGGGCGTGAAGACATCGTGACCATACAAACGAATCGCGGCGGCTCCGAGTGGAGTCGCCGCGTTTTTAGTTCATGTCCTTGCCGCCCGAGGGCGCCGTGGCGCGCCGCACGAGGATCGCGAACTCGTCCGGTTCCTGGATGCGCCCGGAGTTCATGATCGCGAGAAAGATGTCTTTGACCACGTCGTATTGCCGGGCTTCCGGCAGGCCGTCCACCGCGCGCAGGAGGAGGATCAGGTTCTTCGGGTGGAGCATGGTCTTCCCCCATCGGGCAAAGGCCTGCTCTCCCTTTGCGGAAATCTCACGCATGAGTTTTTCCATGAGCGCTTCCGCGGGATCGTGATTCCGCGCGGCGATCTCCTCGAACGTTCTTCCGGTGAGGCAGTCGAGGTAGATGGCGAACACCTGCTCCAGCCACTCCCGGTGGTACGGGCACGACTCCCAGTGACTGGCGTCCGGCGCGGGTTCCCGGGTTTTGCCGCAGGCGGCCTCGATGATGGCGCTGGCGACCGAAGACGTCTTCCGCGCATCCATGGATGCCGCCAGCCGTTCGGCGGATTCGGACCCCAGCGCATCCGCGAGGACCCGAAAGAACATCTCGTGGCGCAGGTCGAGCGGGACGTCGCGGTCCAGTTCCGTCTCGCGTTCCTGCACGAGCGCGCCACACAGGTGGAGGCCGGTCGAGACGTCGATGACCTTTGCGACGGCACGGGCGTAATCGTAGGCGTACACGGTCCGCATGTCTTCCTCCTTGGTGAAAGAGCGAACGCGCGACGATAGCGGAATCAGGGCACTGTGTCAACCGTATGCTATCCTTTCACCGTCTATGCCCCGATCCCTCCACCTCCTCGCCATCGGCGACGCCACGAAAGACGTGTTCGTGGACATCGAAGAGGCCACGTTAAGCTGCACCCTGAACACCGAAGCCTGTCTGCTCTGCCTGAACTACGCGGACAAGATTCCCGTGTCGAGCGTCACGCAGATCCGCGCGGCCGGGAACGCCGCGAATGCCGCCGTGGGGTCGAGTCGCCTCGGGCACAGGAGCGGCCTCGTGACGATCCTGGGCGACGATGACGACGGGCATGAGCTCCAGGACGCGCTCAAAGCCGAACGGGTGGACGAGCGCTTCGTCACGTTCGACAAGAAACGCGGCACGAACTACTCCACGATCCTGAACTTCAAGAGCGAACGCACCCTCCTCGCATTCCACCAGCCGCGCACGTATCGCTTCCCGAAAAACCTCCCGGAGACCGAGTGGGTGTATTACTCATCGCTCGGCGAGCACCATGTACCGTATGAAAAACAGCTCCTCGCCTATCTGAAAAAGCACATGGAAGTCCGCTTCCTTTTCAACCCGGGGACGCACCAGCTCCGCCGCGGCCTCACATCGCTCCTCCCAGTGATCAAACGGTCCGACGTCCTCATCCTGAACAAGGAAGAGGCCGAGCACCTGCTCGAGGACGGCGCGCGTCCGGTCCCCGCGCTCGTGATGCGCCTGTTCCACGAGGGGCCGAAGACCGTGGTGATCACGGACGGCCAGCGCGGCTCCTGGGCCTACGACGGCCATGATATGTGGAAGCTCCCCATCTTCCCGTGCAAGGCATTGGAACGCACGGGCGCCGGAGACGCGTACGCCACGGGCCTCGTGAACGCGCTCATTGACGGCAAACCGATCGCCGAAGCCATGCGCGCCGGCAACGCGAACTCCTGGAGCGTGGTGCAGGAAATCGGACCGCAGAAAGGGCTCCTCACCGCCTCGGAGATGCGGCGGGTCCTGAAGAAGTTCGAGAAGATACGGCCGCAGAAGGTGAACCACGCCGCGTCGTAGACGGATCCCTATGCTCGAGACCGCGAAAAAAATCCTCGTCCCTGCCCGCCGCGCAAAGTACGCCGTGCCGGCGTTCAACGTGAACGACCTCGAGTTCCTGAAAGCCGTGATGTCCGCGGCCGAGAAGATGAAGTCGCCCGTGATCGTACAGACGAGCGAGGGCGCGATCCAGTACGCCGGAATGGACTACCTCGTGGCCATGATCCGCGTAGCCGCGAAGACGAAGGTGCCGGTCGTGATGCACGTGGACCACGGGAAAGACCTGAAGACGATCAAAGCCGCGATTGACTCGGGCTACACGTCCGTGATGTACGACGGGTCGAGCCTCCCCTACGCGGAGAACGTCCAAAACACGAAGAAGGTGGTGGCGTGGGCCAGACGTAAAGGCGTCTCGGTCGAAGCCGAGATCGGCGCGCTCGCCGGCATTGAGGACCTCGTGTCCGTGGCGGAGAAGGATGCGAAACTGACCAATCCGGCAGAAGCCGCGCGGTTCGCGAAAGAGACGCGGTGCGACTCGCTCGCGGTCGCGATCGGGACCAGTCACGGCGCCTTCAAGTTCAAGGGGAAGACGCACCTGGATATCAAACGCCTGAAAAAAATCGCGACGCTCGTGCCGCTCCCCATCGTGCTCCACGGTGCCTCCGGCGTGCTCGAAGACGTGAAAGAGCTCGCGGAGAAATACGGCGCGAAGCTCGGAGAGGCCCGTGGTGTTCTGGACGCGGACATTAAGGCTGCAATCAGGCACGGCGTCGCCAAGATCAACATTGACACGGACCTGCGCCTCGCCTTCACCGCCGGCATCCGCGAGGCGGTCCACGACCTGCCCAAGGTCATCGACCCCAGGAAACTCCTCGAGCCCGCCAACCTCCTCATGCGCGAAGTCGCGATGCGAAAAATGCGTTTATTCGGAAGTGCTGGACGCTCTTGACAATCCCATCTCTTTGGATAAAAGTCCTTCCTCGCACCTTCCCAACGATCGTGTTGGAAAGTCCATCAACCGTGCGAGTTCAGAGAGGAGCGGCTCATGGCGATAGACTCCGGAACCGACCTGTCATCGTATCAACAAGACCCGCCGAACATCCCGACCGAGTGGGTGGAGAAGCCGTTCCAGACGGATCTCGGAGCGGGACGCGACGGCTTCCTGGCCCACGTGATCGTGAAGGGCCTGGAGCTGGGCGAGCGCACGCCGGAGGATTTCATCCGGCACTTCCCGTCCAAGGCCATCATGCTCGCGCTAGCCGACCGCCCAATCCTCCGCGCCAACATCCTCGTGGCGGCGACGGGCACGAAGGAGAAGACGGCGCTCAAGAAGTCCGCAGACTCCGCGGGCGACGACCTGCAGATCGCGCTCGACGAAGGCGACACCACGTGCGCCGAGATCATCCGGCTCTTCCAGCCGGACGAACGCGTGCGGTACCTCGAACGGACCAAGCTCTGGGCGTACGCCACGGAATCGAAGTTCTGGGCCAGGACGTCCAAGGACAAGGACGACTTCGTCCGCGCGCAGGCATACGTCGCATTCATCCTAGACGTAGCGATCAAGAACCTGCTCGTGGACCACACGCAGGTGGTGAGCGCCCTGACCGTCGATCGGCTTGCCAGGGACCTCCCCAAGGAGATGCTGGGCAAGCTCATCGCCGCCGCGCTCGCGGACGAACGGAAGTTCACTGAGGAGACGTTCCTCTCCGCCGTGCCGCCCGAGACGCTCGTGAAGCACGTGAGCCTCGCCTACATCTGGGAGACGGTGGTGCATCCGCTCGTGGCCGAGTCGCACGGCTTCGTGGCGGAGGAAGGCGACCGCCCAAAAGCGTAGAGGCGTCCGCATCGGACGTCCCGCCCCACGCGAGGGACGGAACGCCGGAGCGCGACGCCTCGGATGCGCCAAAGCCCATCGCCTCACTCCCGCCTCCTACGCCGGACGACGCCTGGACGGACACTCTGCCCACGCGCCGGCCTCCCCCGCTGGAGGAGGAGCCTCCCGTGAGTCTCCCGGCAGTCCTAAAACCATCCGTCCCGCCCGCCACGGAGCCGGCGCCGACCGTGACATCGCCGACCGTGGCGGCTTCGACTGACGCACTCGAGGCGGATCCTCCGCCCTCGAGTCTCGCAATCACTGTGGACGTGGAACTCCCGCCTCCGTCCGCCGTACCAACGGAGACGGAAGACGAGAAACCGAGGGACAGCGTCCCCGTGGTCACGTCCGGCGAAACCGAAGCCGACGCAGACATCGACGCCATCCTCTCGGAGGAGGAAAACGCGGTCGTCCCAGGCTCGCACTCAACCCAGCCGCCCGCGGACCCGGACGAGGTCATGGTACCGGGGGTTCTTCCCCCGCTTCGGCCGCCGCCGCGCCGGTCCGGCAGGAGACGCTGACGGACTCTGGAGACAACGAAAACGCCCCTGCATCAAACTCGATGCAGGGGCGCTGATTTTTTCTACCAGCTCCCTCCCCCTCCGCCGCCGCCGCCTCCGCCAGACCCGCCGCCCGAGAAGCCGGACCCACCCGAGCCGGCGGACGACGGCGACGCGTAGGCGGACGACGCGGCTGCCGCATTCATGGCGCCGAGCCCGTGCACGAAGCTCACCGCGTTCCAGTGCGCGACCGCCGCGCCCGTGGCGTAGTCCGGCGGCGGAATATCAATCCCTTTGAACTGTTCCGCCCACTTGTCCTCCACGCCGAACGCGACCGCTGCCGGGAGGAACGCGTGGAACTGCTCCGGCTTCCGCTCCGGCGCGTTGTGGAACGCGAGGCGATCTTTCTCCGTGACGGACAGGAACCATTTGAATCCCAGAACCTCCTCAAGCGCTTCGGCGCCGGCTTTGGTTTTCGCCGGCATGAAAATTCCTACCACGAGGACGATAACTGCGCTCGCGATGATCGCCCCGATCGTGACAGGTTGGAGGAACGCGGCGAAGAGCCAGAACGTGAGCACGATGGCGCCGATCGCGCCGCCCACGTAGGCGCCGCGCACCTTCACCGGGTTCGCTTGAAAGAATTTCCGCGAAACGAGCGAATCGAGTATTCCGTCCTTGAAGGGTTTGATGGATTTGTAGAACTTGTGCTTGAGGCCCGCGAGCGTGACCGTGTCGCCGCTCGCGAACACGCCGTCGTAAATCTCGCGTTCGGATTCCGTGAGGGTCGCGTCGGGTTCTTTCTGTTTGATAAACGTGTACGTCTGCGACGTGGAAAGCCACCCCTTCTCCTCGCCGAAATCAATCTTGAGATACCCGCGACGCGCCAGGTCCAAAATCGTCGCCGTGACGGCGCGCTGCGGCACGTCCTGATCTTTCAAACTCACCATCTCCGCCGGGTTCATGCCACGCGGCGGATCGTACTGCGGGATCACGGTCCCGCGACCTTCCGGGTCGCGGCCCTTGGTCCACCACCGCCAGAGCATGAGGATGAGCGTCAGGACCGGAAGGAGAAGAATGGCGTTGTCGCGGATGAATTGCCAAAAAACATCGGAGACCGAAGGTTCCACAATCAAACCCTTCGGGAATCGAACAGCGAACGTGAGCCCTTCGGCTGGTGCGAGCGGACGCGTGGCAGCAATCGTAAGCTGTGTACCCGCGCCCTCGTTCGTACACGTCTGTTCCGTGGATCCGTAGACGCCCGTGTAGCAGACGACCCGGGCAGGCGCGGCATCGAACCCGTCCGGACCAGTGAGGACGAAGCTCGCCTGGCCGATCGGGACCTGCCACCCGTTCCCGGTCACGTTCCAGTAGAGTTCACCTTCTCCGTCGAAGAAATTGATTGCCCGGTTCGTCGTGTACGTGATGGCGTAGACGTGACTCCCTGTGATCGTACGATCTGCGTCGCCGATCTTCAGCGTAAGGAGTCCGCCGGATTCGCTCGTCGTGTATGGTTCGTCCTCGCCGTCACGCGTGACACCGGCGACATTCAGACGATAGCGGTACGTGCCGCCGTTCCGGGCGTAGCGCACCGGGATCTCGCGGTAGATGCCGTGCTTCTCGTTCGACCCGAAATCGTACGTAATCACTTCCGTGACGGTCAGCATCCGGTCCGATGCGAGACGGGCACGGACGTCGAAGGACGCGATCTGCTCGGCGCTCTGGGCGTGCGCGACCCCAGGGGCGAGGACGAGGACGGCGACCGCAAGGACGTGAAAAAATCGTTGGGAAATCATATCTCCGGCATGGTACCATGCTCCCGTATGAAGCCAACGGCTCGAACGTCCAGACCAACCCACGATGTGATCACCGTGGGGTCGGCCGTGATTGACGAGTACGCCATGAGCCACGCATTCGAACTTGAGCCATCCGTGAAAGCGCCGGACGGATTCAACACCTGTTTCCCCCTGGGCGCGAAGCTCGGGCTTACGAATCTCATCATGGAGACGGGGGGCGGCGCCACGAACGCGGCCGTGACCTTTGGCCGGCTCGGATTCCGAACCGCGACCGTGTGTCGCGTAGGGACAGACCTCATGGGCGAGCTCCTCACGCGGCGACTCGCCGAAGACGGAGTCGACACGCATCTCGTCCAGCGCGACCCGCGCGAACGGACCGGGCAGAGCATCATCCTCGTGTCCGACATCGGGTACCGGAGCATCCTCGTGTTCCGCGGCGCGAGCGGCAACGTGAGCCATCGCGAGGTCCCGTGGACGAAACTGCGACCGCGATGGTTCTACGTGACGGCGCTCGGGGGCAACCTCGGACTCCTCTCGCTCATCCTGGAACGCGCGGAACAGGTCGGCGCGCGCGTGGCATGGAATCCGGGAGGCACGGAGCTCGAGAAAGGTCTCGCGCGACTCTCCCCGCTCATCCGGCGCGTGGATGTGTTGGACGTGAACCGCGAAGAGGCCGCGCTCCTCGCCCACAAACCGACGAGGCACCTCCGCTCGATCGTCAATGCGCTGGGCGACATTCCGAAGATCGGTCTCCTCCTCACGGACGGCAAGCGTGGCGCGTACCTCCACGCCCGCGGCTGCACGTGGCACTGCCCGGCACTCCCGGGCAAACGCGTGAACACCACGGGTGCGGGCGATGCGCTCGGGAGCGGCTTCGTGGCCGGGTTCATGAAGACGTGCGACCTCGCGGTCGGCCTCAAAGTCGGAATGTTGAACGCGCTCGGGGTCATCACGCACATGGGCGCCAAGGTCGGCATCCTGAAACGGTGGCCGACGGAACGCGAGTTGTCGCACGTGAGCGTGAAAACCGTGACGCTGCGCGATTAGTATGTTCCAAAACGTCATTGACGCGATCAGCCGGTATCAGCTCGCCATCGTGTTCGTCGCCCTCGTCGCGGGGTTTGTGGTTCCGGGGCTGTTCCGCCCGTTCGAGCCCTACACGAGCGTCATGCTCATGGCGATCATGTTCGCCACCGGTCTCCGCCTCGATCTCCGTTCCTTCATGGCCGAAGCCCGCGACTGGCGCACCCTCGTGCTTACGGTCGCCATGATGATGGTGGTCCTGCCCTTCCTCGTGTCCATCCCGCTCAAACTCTTCGCGCCGGAGTGGATCCTCCCCTTCGTCCTCGCCGCCGCCATGCCCACCGGCCTCACGGCCCCCGCAGTCATGACGATCATGGGCGGAAAAAACTCACTCACCCTCCTCATTTCTATCGCGACGTCCGTGACGGCGCCCTTCTTCATCCCGGTCATCCTGAAGGTCCTCCTGGGTGAAACCGTGCGGGTGGATACGGTGTCCATGATGCTGACGATCGCGATGGTCGTGGTGCTCCCGCTCGCGTTCGCCATGGGTCTTCGACGCCTGGCCGGCGACGCACGCATCCGCAAGGCCGATGCGCTGATCCGGCTCGTCAATCTCATCGCGTTCACGCTCGTGATCGGCGCCGTCACGTCCTCGAGTTCGTTGGATGACACCGGAGGACTCGCGAATCTCTACGGCATCGGCATAGACGGCCTCATCATCATCGTCCTCATGCTCATCTTTTGGGCGGGCATCGCGTGGCTCGCCTCATCCCTCCTCGCGTGGCGGAAACAGATTGATCGGCTCACCGTCGCATTCTGCCTCGTCTACCTGAACGTGACGCTCGCCGTGTGGATCGCAGACCGGTTTTTCCCGGAAACCCGCATTGCCCCCAAGCTCGTCGTCATGTTCGTCGCGATCAACATCGCTCTCCCCGTGTTCAAACATTTCATTCCCGTCGAGAAACGATCGGGGTACAAGCGCGTGTACGCCGTGGAACAAACCTAGCCTATGTCCTCCATCTATTTCACATTCAATCCGAAAGGGTTCGCCGATACGGGTGCAGACCTTCTGAAGAAAGCCGGACACGCCGTCTCGTCCTACGCAGACACGAGCGGGATCTCGCGAAAGGACCTGTTAGCCGCAATCAAAGACAAAGATGCGGTCGTGACGATCCTCACGGACAGGGTGGACTCCGATTTCTTCAAAGCCGCGGGACCACAACTCAAAATCGTCGCCAACTACGCCGTGGGGTTCGACAACGTGGACCTCGCGGCGGCAAAGGCGGCCGGAGTCATGGTGACGAATACACCGAGCGACAAGGTGAGCGAGGCCGTGGCCGAACACGCGTTCACGCTCATGATGGCGCTCGCCCACCGCGTGAGCGAAGCAGACGCCTACGCGAAAGCGAAGAAGTACAAGGGGTGGGATCCGTCGCTCCTGCTTGGGACGGACGTGTACGGGAAGACGCTCGGGCTCGTGGGCGCGGGCCGCATCGGCTCATCGGTCGCGCGGCGCGCGGTCACTGGGTTTGGGATGAAGCTCGTGTACTCGGACATGCGGAAGAACGAACAGCTCGAAAAGGATTTCGGAGCCGAGCACCTTCCATTTGAAAAACTTCTCGCGACATCCGACTTCGTGAGCCTCCACGTGCCGCTCCTGCCGTCGACGAGACACCTAATCTCAACGGATGAATTCAGCCTCATGAAGAAGACGGCGTTCCTCGTGAACACGGCGCGCGGCCCGGTGGTGGACGAGAAGGCGCTCCTCCGCGCGCTCAAGACCAAACGCATTGCTGGCGCGGGCATTGACGTGTTCGAATGCGAACCCGCGATCGACTGCGACCTGACGGACAGCCTGGAATTGAAATCGTTCCCGAACGTCATCCTCACCCCTCACATCGCGAGCGCGACCGTGGAAGCGCGGCAGGACATGGCGAGAGTGGCGGCGGAGAACATCCTCGCGGTCCTTGCAGGCAAGCAGCCAATCAATCCTGCAAAATGACGAAACACACCAATCCCGCCTCCGTCACCCGCAACACCAACAAGCCCATCCTCATCGTGGGCGGCGGTTTCGGCGGCATGCGCGTGGCTCGCCTCTTGTCGAAGCGGCGGAAGGAGCTCGGTCATCCGATCCTGCTCATCGACAAGCACAGGCACCACGTGTACACCCCGCTCCTCTACGAAGTGGCGAGCGGCTGCACCACGGGCGCCGAGATGGAATTGAGCCTCATCCGCGGCGCCACGTTCCGATTCGGCGAGGTCATGCGCTCGTGCTGCGAGATTGCATCCGCCCAGGGAACCGTGACGGGCGTGGACGCGACGCGGCAGGAAGCCCGGCTCGCGGACGGCTCCGTGCTCGCGTACGGCGCGCTCGTGCTCGCGCTCGGATCGGAGACGGACTTCTTCGGCATTCCCGGACTGCGGGAGCGCGCCGTCACGCTGAAGACGCGGCAGGACGCGCTCGACATCCGGCGACGGGTGGAAGCGCTCATGGCGCCGAAGCGGAACGGGCGGAAGAACGGAACGATCCGGCTCGTCGTGGGCGGCGGTGGGGCCACGGGCACGGAATTCGCCGCGGAGATGGCGTGCTGCTTCCGTTCCATGGTACGCCGCGGCGCCCTGAAGCGCGACGCGTGGGAGGTGACGCTCGTGGAAGCCACGAACCGGCTCCTGGGCATGCTGAAACCCGAACTCTCCGCGTTCGCGAAGCGACGGTTGGAACGCCTCGGCGTGCGCGTGATGCTCGACACCTGCTTCAAGGGCGTGGAGGACGGGACGGTCGTGATCACGCCACGGCCGCTCAAGCCCGGTGAAAGCGCGGGCGCACTCGTGTGCGATCTGCGTCCGGGATCGGAGAAACGCCTCCCCGCAGACTGCATCGTCTGGACCGGCGGCGTGCGCGGCCCGTCCGTCCTGAAGTCGTTCAACCTGCCCCTTGATCCGAAAGACCGCGTGATCGTGGATTCTTCCATGCGCGTGAAGGGCCGGCGGAACCTCTACGCCGTGGGCGACTGCGCGAGCCTCACAGACCCGAAGACCGGGAGGCCCGTCCCGTCCCTCGCGCAGGCGGCTACGCGCGAAGCGGACGTGGCGGCGGCGAACATTCTGGCGGACGAAGGACTCGCGAAGACGCGGCGCGCATACGACTTCCCGTCATTCCACACCGTGGTCCCGCTCGGAGGGAAGTACGCGCTCGCCTGCATCGGCCGCGTGACGATCACGGGCTTTCTCGGGTGGGTGGTCCGCCGTCTCGCCGACCTCCGCTACTTCGTCACCGCCCTCCCCGTCCGCTACGCCCTCCATGCCTACATCCGTGGTGCCTGGCTGTACGTGAAGAACGACTAAGGACGATGAACGGAAAAAAAGACGCGGTTTGCGTCTTTTTTCTGTGGTGGACCGTGTCGGATTCGAACCGACGACCTCCGCGTTGCAAACGCGGCGCTCTACCAACTAAGCTAACGGCCCTCGGGCGCGAACAGTATCACCATTTCGGCATTTTTTCAAGTCTCCCGGTCTCTGCTACCCTTCTCTCAATGCACGACCGCATG
>Ga0155510_104_pt2 | contig 53935 bp, 50 predicted proteins | sample RifCSPhighO2_12_FD_107167 | JGI IMG/M metagenome (GOLD analysis project Ga0155510, IMG submission 107167) | Candidatus Uhrbacteria bacterium RIFCSPHIGHO2_12_FULL_60_25
CGGCATGACGATATATGAATCCAAACGCACATGTTTGTAATGTTTTGGAACGTCTTTTAACGATTGTTTCGCGATATACCCAAACCGACTCAACACCATCTTTCCATCAACGACGTCGCCGAAGACGCACTGTCTGTTTTTCACGCAAATCGTTATGAAATACCAACCCGGCACCGAATAATCGTAGTCGGGCATGCGGATTGATCTGCGGCCTCGGAATTCCCAGGTAAATGTCATGCATATATATTCAGTCTCAAATAGATGTCGTCGCGTCAAGGCCTGTTTTTTCCGCTCCATTGCGATAAGTGCTCAATTTCGATAGTCTTATGGTCATGTCGAAGGTCTCCACCGACGCGAACGCCATCAAGCGCTTCCTCACGCGTGGCGTTGAGAACGTGTACCCGAACCGCGATGCGGTCGAAGCGGCCTTGAAGTCCGGACGACGGCTTCGCGTGTACCTGGGCGTGGACCCCACGGGTCCGTCATTGCACCTTGGTCACGCCATCCCCATGCGGAAGTTGGCAGAACTCCAGGCGCTCGGTCACGAGGTCATTCTCTTGATCGGCGACTTTACGGCCATGATCGGGGACCCCACGGACAAGTCGGCAACGCGGAAGCGTCTCACGCGTGCGGAAGTTCTCAAGAACGCGAAAGACTACCAGGGGCAAGCGTCGAACATTCTATCCTTCACGGGGAAAAATCCCGCGACGTTGAAATATAATTCGTCTTGGTTGGGCAAGATGTCGTTTGAGGACGTCTTGGAATTATCCGTGCACTTCACGATCCAGCAGCTTGGGGAACGCGACATGTTTCAGAACAGAACGAAGGAAGGCAAGCCGGTACACCTGAATGAATTTCTGTACCCGCTCATGCAGGCACAGGACTCGGTCGCGATGGATGTCGACATGGAAGTCGGCGGCAACGATCAGACGTTCAACATGCTGGCCGGCCGCACGCTCATGAAAGCCGTGAAGGGGAAGGAGAAATTCGTGCTCACGACCAAACTGCTCGTTGATCCGTCGGGCAAGAAGATGGGCAAGACCGAGGGGAACATGATCGCGCTCTCGGACAGCCCGGAAGACATGTACGGGAAGGTCATGAGCTGGACCGACGGGATGATCGTACCGGGGTTCGAACTGGTCACGGATGTTCCCGATGATGAGATTGAGTCCATGCGAAAGCAAATGTCTGCTGGTGCGAATCCAATGCCGTTCAAACGTCAGCTCGCACGCGACGTCGTGAAGGCGTTCGCAGGGGAGAAAGCGGCCAAAGCGGCGGAGGCGCACTTTTCGAAGGTTCATCAGGCACATGAGACTCCAGAGGAAATGCCGGAATATAGGGTCCGTGGGAAGCCTGTCCCGAGCGGAGTCGAGGGATGGTCCGTGGTGGATGCTCTTGTTGAGACACAACTCGTCTCGTCCAAGTCCGATGCGCGGCGCCAAGTCGAGCAAGGCGGCGTCAAAGTGGACGGGAAGGTCGTGAAGGACGTGAACGCCACGGTCAAGGCGGGAATGGTGATCCAGAAGGGGAAGAGACACTTTGTCCGATTGAGCTAAATGCCAAGTTTTTGGTTGCATGTGAAGTCACACGTTGCGCAGCGCTTGACCAGCGCGAGCGGCGTGAAGGTGACCCCGGACGATCTCGTCGCGCCGCCGCGGCCGGAGTTGGGCGACCTGGCGTTCGGGTGCTTCAAAGTCGCGAAGACACTGGGAAAGAATCCGGCCGAAGCCGCCAAAGACGTGGTGGCGAAGTTCGGGTCCGCCGACCACCTCGTGGCGTCTGCCTCGGCCGACGGGCCGTTCGTGAACGTGACCTTGAATACCGGTGAGTTCATCCACCGCGTGATCCGGGACGTTGAGGCGGCGGGCGCTGCGTACGGGTCGACCGACGCGGGGAAGGGGAAGGCGCTCATGCTCGAGTACGCCCAGCCGAACACGCACAAAGAGATGCATGTCGGTCATCTTCGCAATCTCGTGCTCGGCGCATCGCTCGTCAAAATCCTCTCCCACGCCGGGTGGAAGGTGATTCCCGCGAGCTACCACGGCGACGTGGGCGCGCACGTGGCGAAATGCCTGTGGTGGTTCGTCGAAAAGTCGCGCGACAACGGCGTCGGCACGACGTCTCCGGAATCAGAAACGAAAAAATCCAAAAAGAAAATCGTCGACGAGAAACGCAGCGCCGCCATGGGCCTGTCGGAGAAAGAAGTCGATGCCTTCCTCGCGGCCGTGCCGCGCGAGAAGAAGACAGGGAAGTACCTCGGCGAGATCTACACGCAGGCGTCGCGTGAAGTGGAGACGCACGAGGAGAACAAGCACACCGTGTCCGCTGTCCAGAAGGCGCTCGAGAGCCACGATCCCATCTGGAACAAACTCTGGCTCGAGACGCGGCGCTGGTCGCTCGATGAGTTCACGGAACTGTTCGACGAACTCGGGATCAAGATCGAACGGCAGTACCTCGAGTCCGAAGTCGTGGACGAAGGCCAGAAGATCGTTGACCAGCTTCTGACCAAGGGCGTCGCAAAGGTGAGCGAGGGCGCAGTCATCGTCGATTTGGAGGGAAAGAAGCTCGGGATGTTCCTCATCCGGAAGTCGGACGGCACGTCGCTCTACGCCACGAAAGACCTCGCGCTCGCGTACCTGAAACAGCGCGAATACCCGAAACTCGGGCGCTCCGTCCTGCTCGTGGATGGGCGACAATCCCTCTATTTCAAGCAGCTTTTTGAGACATTGAAGCTCATGGGGTACACGGTTCCGACCGAGCACGTCGGGTATGAGTTCGTCACGTTGAAGAGCGGCGCCATGTCTTCACGCGAGGGGAACATCGTGACGTACCAGTCGTTCCGCGACGAGGTGTTGAAGAAGACGCGTGAGGAGACGGTGAAGCGTCACGCGGATTGGAACGACGGCAAAGTGACATACACGAGTTGGGCGGTGGCCCTCGCCGGGATGAAATTTGGGATGCTCCGGCAGGACGCGGACAAGGTGTTCATGTTTGATCTTGATGCCGCTCTCTCGTTCGAAGGTCAGACCGGGCCGTACGTGCAGTATACGATCGTCCGTCTCACGTCCATTTTGAAGAAGGCCGGGAACCCGTCGCTCGGTGGGGGCGATACGCCCGACTGCCGGATTCTGAAAGAGCCGACCGAGAAAGCGCTCGTGCTTTCTCTCGCGCGATTCAACGATGTCTTTCAGCGATCTGCAGACGACATGCGGCCGAACCGAATCGCAGAGTGGTGCATCGAGACGTCGCAACTTGCGAACGCATTTTATCGCGACGTAAAAGTCATCGGCGCGTCGGACGCGGAGCGCGATGCGCGACTCCGTCTCGTCTCCGCGGCGAAGGACGCGTTGACTGTAGGTCTCGATTTGCTCGGCATCCCCGTTCCGGAGGAGATGTAGGTAATGATTCATCACAGGGTTCTTTGGAACGACCCAATGGATTGACGTTGGAGTCGTTCTCATCGTACCGTAGGCGCACTATGTCCATGTTTACGACCCAAAAACGCGCGGATAGCGCATCCCCCTACTATCCGTCGGATTCCCAGTCTTCGTCATCGAATACGGGAGCGAATAAGACGATCATTGCCCGAGGAGTGAAAGTGGAAGGCGACTTCATGAGCCAGGGCGACGTGGTGATCGAAGGAGAAGTTCACGGGAAGGTCGCGACGACCGGCACGCTCACGGTCGGGTCCGAGGCGGTGATCAAAGCGGACGTGACCGCCGACGAAGCGATTATTTCCGGCTTGGTCGAAGGGAACCTCCATGTAAAGAAACAGGCCGTGCTCCACGCGAGCGCGAAAGTTAAAGGAGACCTCACGGTCGAACGCGCAACGATCGAGAGCGGTGCCGTGCTGGAAGGGAAGGTCCAGATCGGCCAGACCGCATCGGCGTCCGCGCCCGTGAGGACGAATCATCGGCCGGTCGCGAAATCCGTACCGACGCCGGCTGTCGAGATGGCAGCGGCGGAGTAATACGTCGGGAACCGGGAACCGGGAACCGGGAACGGGGAACCGGGAACGGGGAACCGGGAACCGGGAACCGCTCATATAAAAATAGTTCCCTGTTCCCGGATCCCGGTTCCCGTCAAGTATGAACCGCCTCTACGCCTACCTGTACGACGATTTTTTGTCCGACAAGACGTACGAACGGGCGTTAGCGAACATTGAGACGCGCGCATCCGTCCTGGGGATCCAGGGGAGGGTCGCGCGTCTTGCGATTTTCCGCAGCGCGAAGGAACTCGTCGAAGGCCTGGTGCGCGAAGGCGCGGAAACGATCGTGGTCGTGGGGAACGACCGGACGCTCGAAAAGACCATGTGGTTTTTGCCGGATCTGCCCATCACGGTCGGCTTCCTGCCTGTGACCGAACCATCATCCATCGCGACCATGCTCGGGATTCCGGTCGGCGATACGGCGTGCGACGTTCTCGCCGCGCGACGTGTGGAAACGCTCGACGTCGGCAAGCTCGACGACCGGTACTTCCTCACGGAAGTGACGCTGGAAGCAACGAAAGCAACGGTGGACATCGAAGGACAGTATCGCGTGTCGCCCGACCGCGGCGGGTCCATCGCCATCCGGAACCTGGGGAACATGAACAAGGACGGGATCGCGAGCGCGGACGCGCGCGACGGGATGCTCGAAGTTGTCGTGAAGCCGCTTGACCCAGATGCCAAACGTGGGAACTTTTTGTTCCCAAAGCCTGCTCAACATCGTGAAGAGACCAAGGTCCTGCTCAAGAATGGTGCGATCCTTTCGGACGAACCCGTGGACGTAATTGTGGACGGCCATCGCATGAACGGGTTCACGTTCCGGCTCGGCATCACGCCGAAGAAACTCAAGCTCATCACGGGGAGGAACAAGCGGCTTTCTCCCGCGGTGAATGACTTGTCGAAAGCGCCGGCCTTTGATACATTCACGCCCGCTCTGGAACGCGCCTGGTCAAATACGCACGGGTGGCGGAACTGGTATACGCGCTAGCTTGAGGTGCTAGTGGGGGCAACCCCGTGGAGGTTCAAGTCCTCTCCCGTGCACCAACCTTTGCCCCGGCCTAAACGGCCGGGGCTTCGGTTGGCACAGCCATCGTATCAGGGAGAAGGTGTCGTTTTACAAAGGCGCATCCTGATCCAGATTTCAAATAGTGTTCGAATTGAGCCGCCTGTCTGATATTCGGAAACGCACAAAACCAAACCAGACCGTAGTTGCCGTTCTTTCTTGCCGTTGTCCGCGATATCTTCGAGTGATGCTCTTTGAGCCTGCGCCGCAGATCACGGGTCCACCCTTTATAGAGTGTACCGTCGAGACGATGCTGGAGAATGTAGACGTAGATCATACACTTTCATTCAGTACCACATTCCTTTTGGCCGTGCCATCCGAAGCCCCCCGCGGATGCGGGGGGCTTCGGATGGTGGACGCTGTAGGACTCGAACCTACGACCTTCTCGGTGTAAACGAGACGCTCTAACCAACTGAGCTAAGCGTCCGATGGCACGCATCCTGACACATGTTGGAGCTCATGTCACCCGTTGACAGGCGGCGTTTTTGATACTTTCGTGAAGGGCCGGGTTTCGTTTTTGTCCGACCACGCGATACCGTGTTCGTCATGCACGCGATCCTCGTCCACGGGTGGAAGGGCTGGCCGGAGAATGCCTGGTTCCCGTGGCTTCGTCGCGAGCTCGAGCGTCGCGGGTGGACGACCGAGGCGCTCGCCTTGCCGCGCCCCATCCTGCCGGACCGCCGCGAGTGGGTCCGGACGATCCGGAGCGCCATCACAGGATCGGACACGGTCCTCGTCGGCCACTCTCTCGGGTGTCTCGCCATCCTCTGGGCGCTCGATGAGCACGACGGTCCGCCGGTCGAACGCGTCGTCTGCGTCTCCGGCTTTGCCAGACCGTTCGTACCAATCCGGCAGTACCGCGAACAATGGTTCCCGCGCGATTTTGATTTCCAGGCTCTGAAGACGAAGGCGAAACACTGGTCCGTGATCCATGGATCGTTCGATCCGCTCGTCCCCGTGAACGAGGGGAGATGGCTCGCCGAACACCTCGGCGTCCCATTCACCCAGACGAAACGTTCCGGTCACCTGACTCAGGAAGAGCGTGCGTTCGAAGTTCCGGAGATTCTCGATGCGGTCCTGTCTCTCTTAGGGTGCGTTATCGACGCTGCGGCGCTCGACGGGTAGTATTTCAGATATCTATGCCACTCAGAGTTCTCGCCCTCGGGACCGGCAACTGTTCGAACGGGTACGCGCCACACACGGACCGGAAGCCGCCCGGATTCCTCGTGGACGCGGACGGCGTTCTGGTTCTCTTGGACTGTAGCGAAGGGATCCGTTATCGCCTTCAGGAGGCGGGGTATGAATACGGGCTTGTCCAGCATGTGGCGGTGACGCACGGCCACCCGGATCACGCGTGCCTGCCGCAGTTCCTCCAGGCGAAGAGCTGCCGACGGCTGTGGGGGAAAGACCAGCCGGAGTTTGGCGTCTGCACCGTGTACATGCCGTCCAAGCTCGTGAAAGGGTTTCAGACGGTGTGGGACTGGCACCAGCCGGAGAATGACGGCAAGTACTGGCCGGAGTTCACGCCGCGATTCGTCGCCATGGGGCAGGGGAGCGCGGTCGGGATCGCGCCCGACGTCACGCTAAAGTCGTTCCCCGTGTACCACGGGTTCGGCAGGCACCCGGCCGTGGCCTACCGGCTTGAGACGCCGCACGGCGTTGTCGCGTACTCCGGGGACTCCGCGATTTGCGACGGGTTGGTCGAGGCGGCTCGGAACGCGGACCTCTTCATCTGTGAGCAGTCGTTCCGCATCGGGTACAAGGACACGGCGCGATACGGCCACCTCACGCCGCGCGAAGTCGGAGAAGTCTGCAAACGCGCCGGCGCCGAGAAAGTCAGGCTGACTCATTACGTCGGACTCGATAAGGCGTCGGACGTCCTTGAGGAAATCAAAAAAGGCGGGTTTAATGGAGACGTAAAACACGCGAAAGACGGGGAAGAATGGACGGTCGCGTAAGCGCCTGTCCACAGGTGAGCCGCCCCCGTGTGGTACAATCCTTCCATACGGGGTTACCCCGTAAGAACTCAAGGGCAATGTTCTCGTTGCGTGAAAAAGTTGAAGCATAAGTTTTATTCATCATCGCGCCACCACGCGATGGTAATTTTCGTTTCTATTATGAGGACTCCCCTCACGTTGGTCCGCGCAGCGCGCTCTATCATCCAGAGTGTCGTAGGTCGCGCAATTTCATTCACAATCGTTGCCTTCTCCATGCTCTCCGGGGCGGCACTGTTTGCCATCCCGGCGGCGCACGCGGCGACGACCTGCCCCACGTCGGGAAATAACGTCACCATCGCGGCGGACTGCAGCTTCGATCCGGGGACGTATTCGTTTACAGGTACGTTCACCGTCAACCCGGGCATCTTCGTGACCGCAGGTTTGGCCGCGTCACCTGGGCAGGTTGTCCTTCAATCGGACAACTTCTTGATAAACGGGGGCTACATCAATGCTAATAGTATGGGCTATGCAGCCGGTGCCGGCCCAGCCGATGGCGCTGTTGGACAGGGCGGCGGCCACGGAGGTCAAGGCGGTTTCAATCCATCTTCCCCATACGGTTCCATCACGCAACCGGTCACTCTCGGTTCGGGTACCGCCGCGGTAGGGGCCTCTCCGTCAGTACCGGGAGCCGGCGCGATTAAGCTCATCGCCACCGGAAGTGTGACGAACAACGGCAATATCACTGCGAGCGGCGAGTACCCCGGCGCCGGATGTTCACATAATGGCAGTGCCGGCGGCTCGATCTGGATCATCGCCACCACGGTCCAGGGGACCGGCGTCTTCAATGCGAACGGCGGTCCTGGCCACTCTTGCGGCAGTGGCATTATGAGCGGCGGGGGCGGCGGGCGCATCGCGATCGAATGGAGCGTGGCAGGCACAGGCTTCCCGGTGCTCAATGCTCATGGCGGTTCCAGGACGTTCGGCGGACAGGCCGGTGGCGCTGGTACAATTTACTTGAAGGGCCCTGGCTCGACGTTCGGCAGTCTCACGATCGATAACGACACGTTGGGCGAAACCGGGGCCCAGACGCTGCTCGTCGCACCGTTGAGCCAGACGTACGATAACCTCTCGGTAAAGAATTACGCCCTGTTCGACATTACGGCCGGGTATACGTTGACGGTCAATCCTGGAGGCTCGATCAGCGGTAATAGCAGCGCCTGGATCAATCTCGTAGGTCCCTCCAGCGTTCTGAACGCCCCGTCGGTCACGTCCGCGATCAGCGGCGTGAGTGTCTCGTGTACAGGCCAGCTCGGTGTGGTGAAGAACCTCACATACTCGGGAGGAACGTTTGATGACAATGACTGCAACTTCTCGGCCGGTCTCGACAACCTGACGATCGGCAGCGGCGGCACCTTCCGCCGCGGTGCCAGCACCACCCGCGTCGTGACGGGGAATATCACGGTCCAGAGCGGTGGCAACATCACGCACAAGGCGAACTTGACTTCGAAGCTTTACACGGCTGATTTTCAGGCCACGAACATCACGGTCAACGCTGGTGGCGCCATTCATGGCAACGGGCTCGGCTACAGATACAACAATGGTCCTGGCATGGGCACCACTGGTGGTGCTGGCGGCAGCTACGGCGGTTATGGCGGCAATAACACCGTAAACGGCCCGTACGGCTCCATTACCCAGCCGTCGGACCTCGGTTCCAGCGGCTACACCAGTGTTGGAGTCTCCGGCGGCTTCGGCGGCGGCATGGTCAAGCTCGTGGCTTCAGGAACGCTCACCGTGAACGGTACCGTCGCCGCGGACGGCGTAGGAACTGACGGTGGCGCTGGTTGTTCACGTAACGGCGGCTCCGGCGGTTCGGTCTGGGTCGATGCTGCGACGCTCGCCGGCACAGGCACGGTGAGCGCCATCGGCGGCGACGGCTACACCTGCGGCGCCGGTGATTTAAGCGGCGGGAGCGGTGGACGCATTGCCATCTACTACGGTGTGAGTACGGCCACACTCACTCGCACCGTCTACGGCGGCAGTCAAACCAACTATTACCCCATGTGGCAGGGCGGATCGGGGACCATCTTCGAGAAGGGTGCGAGCCAGTCTTTCGGAAACCTGACGGTTGACCGTGGAGCGCGCACCTTGGATGCGCCCACGCCGCTCGTCGCGCCGACCACACAGACGTATGACAGCATCGCTTCGAAGAACGGCGGTGTGCTCGATATCCCGAGCGGATACGCGGTAACGCTGAATACCGGCGGTACCATTGGCGGCGGCGGTGCCTCCCGCGGTTCGGTGAGGGTGAGCAGCGGCGCCACGCTGGCTCTGCCGGGACCGTCCTTCACGATGAACGACGGTCATGTCGTCGTCTACGGCACGCTCGCCAACGTGCAGAACCTGACTGTACAGAACGGCAACCTCGACTATGTATCCGGCGCGTTTCCCGACCTGGTCAACGTGACCCTCGGTTCCGGTGGGAACTGGAGGTTTGCAACGACCGCGAATCTCAACCTTCCGGGTACGCTGACGATACAGAGCGGCGGCACCCTTACGCACTACAACAACACGAACACGCAGGCGTATACCGTCAATCTGACAGCAGCCAACGTGAACGTGCAATCAGGCGGTTTGATTGATCTGAACGCCCGCGGCTATACCCAACAGAACGGACCGGGAGCGGGAGTTAATCTTGGATTCCCATTTGCTGTTGATGGGTCCGGTGCTGGCCATGGTGGCGTGGGCGCTCCGGCGGGCAGCAGCCCGGGTGGCGGGACGTATGACTCCGCGTCGTCGCCTTCCCAATTGGGTTCCGGAGGCGGCAACGGTTACGGCCTCTACAGTGGTGGCACAGGCGGCGGCGCGACGAAGCTCACCGTTTCCGGGACACTTACCGTGAACGGGACCATCAGAGCGGATGCTGGCCCTGGCGGCCCCTATTATTATGTTTACTCTGGGGGCTCCGGCGGATCTCTCTGGATTGATACCGCCACGATCACCGGTAACGGGATGATCTCGGCGAAGGGTGGAGACAGCGGCTTCGGCGGCGGTTGCGGCGGCGGAGGACGGATCGCTATCTATTACTCCACCAACTCGTTCACGGGCGCAACGCCATCGGTCGCGCAGGGCACGGGGCCAGGATGCGGTGCTGGCTCGCTCAACTTCGTGCCGTCCGGTGACGTCATTCCTCCGACCGTGAGCGCCGTCACTCCGATCACTGCCGAAGTTGGTGTGAGCACGGCGTTCTCGGCCACGTACACGGATGCTGTGGGCGTCACGAGCTGTACCTTCTACGCCGATGGCGTGAGCCAGGGAGCGATGACGCTCGCCGGCCCGCCGACAAGCGGAACGGCCAGCAAGAACTACACCTACACGTCCACCGGGCCGCATACCGCCCAAGTGAAGTGCAGCGATGCCGCGACGAACGAGGGGACCGGTGCACTCACGACCATCACGGTCTCTGACACCGTGGCCCCGGATACCTCCATCATCTCGAACCCAACGGACCCGACGTCACTGACCACGGCCACGTTCACCTTCACGGCGACGGAGCCAGGCTCCACCTTCGAGTGCAAGCTCGACGCAGGCGCCTTCGTCCCCGGATGCATGAGCGGGGTGAGCTACAGCGGCCTCGCCGACGGCAGCCACACCTTCCAGGTCCGTGCCACTGACCCGGCCAGCAACGTCGACCCGACACCCGCATCGTTCACCTGGACCGTTGACACCATCGCTCCGGTCGTGGTCATCACTGCCCCAACGAACGGCACGCTCACGGCCGTGTCTCCGATTACGGTCGACTGGACCGTGGACGGCGTCCCCCAGGTCACCCTGACCTCTGAGGCTTTGGTCGAAGGCTTGAACACGATCACCCGTTCCGCGACGGACGCAGCCGGCAACACCGGCTCGGCCTCCGTGACCGTGACGCTCGACACCATCGCTCCGGTCGTGGTCATCACGAACCCGGCGGATGGCACGCTCACGAACCAGACCTCGATTGCGGTCACCTGGACAGTGGACGGCGTCCCCCAGATCACAGATCTCACCGCGACCCTGGCGAACGAAGGCGCGAACACGGTCACCCGCTCCGCGATGGACGCGGCCGGCAACACAGGCACCGCCTCGATTACGGTGAACCGTGACACAATCGCCCCGGACACCACCATCGCCTCGTCACCGGCGAACCCGACGACATTGACCTCGGCCACGTTCACCTTCACAGCGACCGAGCCTGGCTCCACTTTCGAGTGCAAGCTCGACGCAGGCGCCTTCGTCTCATGCGTGAGCGGGCAGACCTACAGCGGCCTCTCGTTGGGAAGTCACACCTTCCAGGTCCGCGCCATTGACCAGGTCGGCAACGTCGATGCGACTCCCGCGTCGTATACATGGACGATCACAGGGAGCACGATCTGCTCCTCGATTGCAGTGAATGGAGGGACGGTCAGTACCTGTATCACGAATCCTGACGGCTCGGCGACAGTGACGATGGTCGGTTCGCGAGGGAGGACCTACACGGTGACGCTGCCCGCGGGCACGACACCGAAAGCGCCGAATGCGACGATCATCATTACGATTCAGGATAGAGCGAGTCGTCCGGCAATTCTCATTCAGGCTACGCTTCCGGCAGGACAGACCAAGACCGCACTCGTGCCAAGGCCGAGCGGACGAGCCGGCCGGACGGTGTGTATCAACGACACGGCGAACGCACAGCTCCTCGTGAATCCCCGGAGGTGCCCGGACGCGCCGGGTCAAAAGCTGATTAATCTGCCCGGCAATTCCGGCACGATCTCGACGACCTTGAACGATGCGGTCGTGAGGACGATCGTGTACACACGGACCACGGTCACCGTGTCCGGACTCCTGCACAGTCTCGTTGAGTTCACCGGACATAAGGTGAAGTTCAACCGGCACCAAGTCGGCACAGGTTCGCATCCGCAAACCACGAAGGAGAAGGTCAATGGCGCGATCGTGAAGATCTTCGACCGGACCAGCGGCTCCTGCGGCGCATCGATCGGCTTCCAAAGCAACAAGTATGAGCAGATCTTCACCACATGCGCACCCGCGCTCTCGGACACGACCGACGAGGAAGGCGACCTGTGGCTCGATGATCTTGATGATGGCAGTTGGTTCGCCATCTCGAAGGATCCCGTGACTCAAAAGTACGCCGGCGCCGCCTTCCGCGATTTCGACCCGGATCTCGACTACGAGCCGCTTCAACTGATCGTCAGCGCAAATGGGAAGGTCTCTTCGGGAAAAACGACGACGATGAAAGGTTCGCTGCTCGACATCGTTGAACCCGAGAGCATCGAATGGGATAGCACTCAGGAGCTGTATCCGTTCGTTCTCGATGCGGTGGACGGCGACTGGGACATTACCGTCACGGTTACGCCGCCTGAGGGATTCACCGCCGATCATAGCTCTCTCTCCGATGCGGTAGAGAACTCCGTGGAGGCCCTGCAGTTCACGCTCACGGACGTGGGCAGCTGCTGGGAGTGCGGCACGGACGTCTCGTTCACGATTAAGCACAAGGGCAAGACCATCAAGCGCACGAGCAAGATTCGGACGCCGATGACCGAAGCCTTTGCGATAAAGAAGGGCTTGAAGGTAAAAGACCTTGAAGCCAAAGGCGTTGTCATCACGAAGAAAGGCGAGGGCAAGAAGGCCTCGCTCGCGCCCCTCCGCGCAGCGACCCTCATTCCTGCCACTGTCTCAGCTCGAACGACGATCGGGCCCAGGATGAAGACGCGGTCGCTCCGGTTGAGCGAAGCGATCGGCAGTCTCGTCCGGTCCCGATACACGCGCGCCCTTAGCTAAGGTTGCACCACACGGTCCATGAAAGAGCGGACTTCGGTCCGCTCTTTCATGCATCGCATCGCTGATTGCGTGGTATCATGGTGCCATGCGGCGCATCGTGTGCATCTTTCTCTTCCTGGTTCAGGCGACGGCGTTCTCCGTGGTGCCGGTTGCCGCGCAGACGGCGCCGGATACGGGCGCGCTAGGAGAGCTGATCAAGTCCAGAATGACGCCGCCGCCGATCGGAGCTTTCGAACGGGACGAGAGCGTCCCCGTCGCGCCGTCGGCGACGGACTCGGAGCCATACGTCCTCGACCGCGACCTCACGGGAGGGATCATGGCCGCAGGTGCAGCCCTGCTTTCGGCCATCGTGATCATTCTACTCGTCGCGATCGTCGCAAACTCGAAGCATCAGGGAGAATGAGCTATACTGCATCCATATGAACCCCTTTCTGCGCATTGCCATCGGTCTCGGGATCCTGGCCGTGGGCGCGTTTTTCGTAATCCGCACCAGGAAATTCATCGAATTCTTCGGTCCCATCGAGTGGGCAGACGCCAAGCTCGGGGGCGGGGGAACCAATCTCATGTACAAGTTCATCGGGCTCATCCTGTGCTTCATCGGCATTATCGTGGCAACGAATTTGTGGGACGCATTTCTGAACGCCACGCTGGGAGGTCTCTTCCCGAGAGCAGAACCCGAATAGTCTATGATCCTCCGTTCCGGCACGGAGCTTATCAACCCCGAGAAGGTGCTTCTGCACGTCGGGATCCGTGAACGCATGCGCGTGGCGGATCTGGGGTGCGGTGCGCTCGGGCACTTCGTGTTTCCCGCCGCACAGATGGTCGGTCCAAAAGGTCTCATCTATGCCGTCGACATCCAGCGCGACGTGCTGGACCAGGTCGGCCGCCGCGCGAAGGATGAACGGCTCGAAAATATCATGCCCGTGTGGTCGGATATCGATGTGTACCGTGCCACGCACATCCCGGACGGCGAACTCGACCTCACCCTTCTCGTGAACAACCTGTTCCTGTCGCAGAATCGTCCGAACCTCGTGAAAGAAATGGCGCGCCTCACGAAGAAGGGCGGGAAAGCCGTCATCATCGAATGGAAGACCATCGCGACCCCGATCGGACCTCCGGTCGAGCAACGCGTCCCGAAAGAAGACGCAGTGAAGCTCATGGCGATCCCCGAGTTTTCATTCATCGAGGAGTTTGAAGCAGGGGAGTTGCACTACGGCCTGCTCTTCCAGAGGACGGATGCAGCGCTTTCGTTTGACACACCGGGGGCGATCAAGTAGTTTCTGCGTCTGCAATAGGTATGAATCCACTCCTGACGCCCCAGTACTGGTTTACGGTCAGTCCGGTTCCGTTCCAGCCATGGGCGGAACGGTTCATCCTGGTCGCGTTCGTGGCATGCGTGCTCTTCGGCATGATCGCCTGGATCATCGAGCTCAAAGGGAGGTTTTCGAAACCCATGAAGCGCGCGTACGAACGGGTCGCGTCGCTGCTCTTCTGGAGCGGGGTCGCCGGGTTGTTCCTCTGGGGGTTCTCCTACGAACGCATCCCCGTGTTGAGCATGCGGTTCTTCTACCTCTTCTGGCTCGCGTGGGTCCTGTGGGGGCTCTGGCGCGTCTACACGTACGTGTGGGTTGAGATCCCTGCGCAGGAGCGCCGCAACCGGGAACGTACAGAACGTGAAAAGTGGCTCCCGCGTCGGAAGTGACATGACGCAGGAGAGACGCGACCTGGGCGCCCGCGGCGAAGACCTCGCTGCGGATTTTTTTGTGAAACGCGGATTCCGCGTCATTGCGAAAAACTGGCGGTGTCGCGCGGGCGAGATCGACCTCGTGGTTTTGAAGGGCGTGGACCTCCGTGTGATCGAAGTGAAGACCCGGAAGTCGCTCGGCGCCGGGTACCCGGAAGAGGCGGTCACGAACCGGAAGCTGGATCACATGGAAGCGGTCATCGTGGACTTTTTGGAACATCACCCCGGTTTGCCGGAAGACGTCCACTTCGACGTGCTCGCGATCGTGATCGCGCCGACCGGCGTTCCGTCATTCCGATACATTCCGGACATTGAGTGATTTTTTTGAGCGTCATTCCGACCGAGTCCCGCCGAAGGCGGGACGAGCGGAGGAGCCCCTTTCGAAAAGAAAACGCTCGGTACCGAAAGGGGTTCCTCCGCTACGTTCGGCCGTCGGACGGCCTCACTCCGGTCGGAATGACCCGGAGAGAAAGGCCTCCGCTCGGGATGACATGGGGGAGGGGCTTGACGAGACTCGATTGTTGGGTTTCACTGTCTGGCGGCGGCACACCCTGTGGATCAGGGTCCGTCCCCCCTCCGTGCCCCTCAAATCCGGGGTGTGCCGCCGCTTCTCTCGCCCTCGCATGATTTGCGGGGGTTTCTTTTTATGCGATGAACATCGCATCGCCGAAGGAATAGAAACGGTATCCCTGCGCGATGGCATCGTCGTAGGCCTTCAGGATGAGATCTCGTCCGGCAAAGGAAGACACAAGCACGAGCAACGTCGATTTTGGAAGATGGAAGTTCGTGATGAGCCCGTCTACGGTTTTGAACCGATAGCCGGGTGTGATGAATATGTTCGTCATCCCGTGGTCCGTGCCGCTCTCGAGCGCGCGGACCGTCGTAGTCCCGACGGCGATCACGCGGCCTCCGTCGCGTTTCGTCTGTGCCACGAGAGCCCGCGTCTCCTCCGGCACGTCGAACCATTCCTCATGCATCGCGTGCTCCTCGAGCGTGTCCGTCTTGATCGGACGGAACGTCCCGAGGCCGACGTGCAAGGTCACGGTCGCGAAGCGGATGCCGTTGTCTTTCAGAGACTGAATGAGTTCCGACGTGAAGTGGAATCCGGCGGTCGGAGCGGCGACGGAACCGGTCGTCTTCGCGTAGACCGTTTGATAGTCAGCGAGTGACACCGGCGTCCGTTCGACGTACGGAGGCGTCGGGATTTCGCCGACCGTGTCCGTCCATGCGAGGACGTCGTCTGCAGGCGCATGAAAGTCCACCGTGACCGTACCGTCGTCCTGTTTCGAGATGACGTCACACGTCCGCCCGTCGGAGAAGGCGATGGTCGAGCCGATGGCGATTTTTCGTCCGGGTTTGGCGAGGGCGAGCCAGTGAGGGCCGTCTGGTCTCAAAAGGAACAACTCGACAGCCTGATCGGGGCGACGCACCGCGTCGCCCCTACCCGAGGCGCGACCATGGAGTCGCGCATTGAACACCCTGGACTCGTTCACGACGAGCAGGTCGCCGGGGCGGAGGAATGAGGCGATGTCGTAGAAGTGATGATGCGTCCACGTTCCGGTCGCGCGGTCCAAGACGAGCAACCGCGAATGGTCTCGCGGGCGCACGGGTTCCTGGGCGATCCGGTCCTGGGGCAGGTGGTAGTCGAAGTCAGACGTACGCATACCGATCATCAGTCTTGCATATTTTACGGGACTTTGTTATCTTTCTGCGGCTTATGAAGGCCGATACCCACCCAACGTATTTCCCGAGTGCCAAGGTCGTCTGCGCCTGCGGCAATGCGTTTAACGTGGGTTCGACCGTGAAGGAGCTCCACGTGGAGCTCTGCGCGAAGTGCCATCCGTTTTACACCGGGAAGCAGAAACTCGTGGACACGGCGCGCCGGGTGGAGAAGTTCACCGAGAAGGTTGCGGCCAAGGCCGCGAAGGCCGCGGTCGGAGGGAAGAAGCAGAAGACGGTGAAGCGCGCCGCGATGAAGGCCGCGAAGAAGGCGCAGAAGAAGCCGACGCGGTTGGACGAGACTCTTTAGATGCGGGTTGGTGATAGACTCCCGTTCAGGGAGTCTTGTCATAGATAACGACCATGATCACGTCTGAATTAACCAAAGCGCTCGAAGACGCGAAGACGCGTCTCGAATCGCTCGAGGCGAAGATTGTCGCACCCGCGACGCTCAGCGACCAACGGAAGCTGCGCGAGGTTTCGCTTGCGTACAAGGCGACGCAACACGTCGTCCGGACGGGCGACGCATGGGCCACGCTCCTCGTGGCCAAGCGCGACGCGGACGTCGCGGCAGGGTCCGGGGACGCGGACATGCAGACCCTTGGTACGACCGAGCTTGCGCGGATCGAGCCGGAACTCGCGGCTGCGGTCGAAGCGTTTGAATTGGCGCTCATTCCGCCGGACGCGCACGACATGAACGACGTGATCGTCGAAATCCGCGCGGGTACGGGCGGGGACGAGGCGTCCATCTTCGCCGAGGACCTGTTCCGGATGATCGCGCGGTACGCGGAGAAGAAAGGATGGAAGACGGCGCTCGTGTCCGAGTCGCGGTCTGAAGCGGGCGGGTACAAGGAAGCAATCTTTACGGTCTCCGGAGAAGGCGCGTACGGTCGCTTGAAGTTCGAGAGCGGGGTCCACCGCGTGCAGCGCATTCCGGTCACGGAAAAACAGGGGAGGATCCACACGTCCACGGCCACGGTCGCGGTGCTGCCTCAAGTCGAAGACACCGAAGTCGCGATCGACGCGAAGGACCTCCGCATTGACACGTTCTGCGCCGGCGGCAAGGGCGGACAGAGCGTCAATACGACGTATTCCGCGGTCCGCATCACGCACCTGCCGACCAATATCGTCGTGTCGTGTCAGGACGAGCGCTCACAGGTGCAAAACCGCGAACGCGCCATGCAGATCTTGCGTGCGCGCATTTGGGAGCACGAAGAGGCGAAGAAGCGCGCGACGATCGAGGCGAACCGCCGTTCGCAGATCGGCACGGGCGACCGGAGCGAGAAGATACGCACCTATAATTACCCGCAGGACCGCATCACGGACCACAGAATCAAGCATTCGTGGCACAATATCCCGACGATCCTTGGCGGGGACCTGGACCAGGTGATTAATGCGGTGAAGAAGGGAAAAGTCGGAGACGACGACGAAAATGTCTAATTTCTAATTTCTAATTTCTAAAATCTTATTTCGCGTAGCGAATTAGAAATTAGGAATTAGTAATTGGTCATTCGACGACCAACGTAGGAGAATGCAAACGTATGGATGCCATCATCATGTGCGCGGGACGCGGCACGCGAATGCGGCCGATCACCGACTCGATCCCGAAACCCCTTGTGCCCATTTTGGGCAAGGGGTCGCTCGAGCGGACGCTCGACATTCTGCCCCGCGAGGTGGACCGGGTGATCCTCGTGGTGGGCTACCGCGGCGACCAGATCCGCGATCGCATCGGCACGGAGTGGAAGGGGAAGAAGATTACATACCTCTCCCAGCAGCCGCTCGACGGAACCGGAGGGGCGCTCCGACAGGTCGAGCCGTACCTTGAGAGCGACCGGTTCCTCATCATGAACGGGGACGATCTCTACTCGGCCGTTGACCTCGAAAAACTCGTCCAGTCCGAGCGAGGGGTACTCCTTTTGGAGACTCGTCTCGAGAAAGAAGAGGATGCGTGGACGAAAGACGAAAAAGGCCTTCTCACAAAGCTCCGCCGCATGCCGGCGGGGGAGCGTGGGCTCGTGAACATAGGCGCGTACTGTCTCGACCGGAACTGGTACCGCACGAAACCCATCCAGGTGCCCGGAAAAGCGAACGAATGGAGTCTCCCGCACGCGCTCCTTGAACTCATCGCCATGGGCTCCCACGTGTCTGCGGTCCCCGCGACCTGGTGGATGCCGGTCGGTACGCCCGCAGAACTTGCAGCCGCGGAAGCCGCGTTGCGTTAGTCAGGGCGGGTTGACATGAGGCCGATTTTCCGGTATGGTTGGATGTCTGTCACTGCGGACGGTCCGCACTGACGGAACAGAGACTTCGACGGAGGGACTCATGCGACCTTTCAACAAGCTCATGACGGCATTTCTCCTCATCGGAGGGTGCGGAGGAGATCGGTTCGAAACCGTGCCGTTCCCTGATCCAGACGCCAATCCCGACGATTCCGGAAAATCGGATCATGGGAACGACGGGTTCGGTGGCCATGCCGGCGTCTCCGGCAGTGCAGGGTCGGCAGGACAAGCCGGCCTTGCGGGCGCTGCAGGCGAAGAAGCTGACGCGCGAGCCGATGCGGACGTCGACGCGGCCCAAGACGCGGACCACGACGTCGAACAAGACGTTGCGTGGGACGCGAAAGACTCGGGCACGGAGGACGTTGTGACGCCCATGGACGCCAAGGACGTGTACGCCCCGGATTCCGGAGACGCCGACGCATCGGACGGTTCCATCGAACCGGAATGCAAGGTCACCGGCATACGCGTCCGGATGGACGCGGTGAACGGGAAGACGATCGTCCAGGCCAATGCGGCCATTGGCGACGCATCATCGTTTACGGACGGCGTGTGCAAGGTCGCGGACGATCGCGACCCGTCGAACTCGTCCTTCGAGTGCTGCCTCTCGATCGAGCCCTCTGGCGTCGTGAAGCTGTGGCTCGACTTCGTGTTCTCGGACGGCACGCACGCCTGCACAAGCACGGCCTCGGGTTGCAGTCCGCTCACGCAGTACTCGATCTGGTTCAACGGCACCCGGGTTCAGCAGCTGTATATTTCGAACAACTACCTGCCGAACTGCATGTCACCCGGCTGCCAGTGGTACGTCTACACCGGGCCATAAGGGTCTTTTCCACCCCCCGTCTCGCTTCTATGCGGGACGGGGGTTGTCATTTTCCAGGGATTTTGTTATTCTCTCCGCGCTTAATCATCCCACATCGTATCCATCCAACGGTCGCGACTCCTGTCCCGCATTGCGGGGTTCAGCGACCGGGGTACGAGAGGAAATAAGGAGTATCTATGCCACCTATCCCATCCCTCACGGACCTCCTCCAGGCGGGCGTCCACTTCGGCCACCAGACGGCCAAGTGGCACCCGAAGATGAAGAAGTACATCTTCGGCGAACGCCAGGGGATCCACATCATCAATTTGGAAGCGACGCAGCAGGCGCTCGAGCGCGCCGCCGCCTTCGCCAAACAGACCACGGCCCGTGGCGGCGTCGTCCTCTTCGTCGGAACGAAGAAGCAGGCGTCTGACCTCGTCCGAGCCGCTGCGACCGCGGCCTCCATGCCGTACGTGAACAAGCGCTGGCTCGGCGGCACGCTCACGAACTACGTGAACATGGCCCAGCTCCTCCGGAAGTACAAGGAACTGAAGCGGAAGCTCGAGAAGGGCGAACTCGGGAAGTACACGAAGTTCGAACAACAGAAATTCGCCGAACAGGTGGAAGTGTATGACGACAAGATCGGCGGGCTCGCCGACCTCATGCGCATCCCGGACGCTGTTTTCATCTTGGACATCCGGAAGGACAAGACGGCGCTCGATGAAGCTCAGCGCCGCGGGGTCAAGATCATCGCCATTACGGATACGAATGTGAACCCGACCGGCATCGAGTACCCGATCCCTGCGAACGACGACGCCGTGAAATCCATCGAACTTATCGCGAACCTCATCTCGGCTGCTTGCAAAGAAGGTCGTGACGAGTGGGAGAAAGCGCGGGCACGGCTTGGCGGGTCGCTCATGAATCAAAACGCTCCGACAGAAAAAGCAGCCGCATCACTATGATCGACGCAAAAATCGTCGCAGACCTTCGTGCCATGACAGGCGCTGGCATCGTCGAATGCAAGAAGGCGCTCGAAGAGGCGGGTGGCGACATGAAGAAGGCAGTCGACGTCCTCCGGAAGAGCGGAGCAGCCAAAGCCGCGAAGAAGTCCTCCGAGCGGCAGACGGCCGAAGGGGTCGTCCACGCGTACGTCCACTCGAACGAGAAAGTCGGCGCTCTGGTCGAACTGCAGTGTGAGACCGACTTCGTGGCGCGCACGCAGGATTTCAAGGACCTCGCGCACGACATCGCCATGCAGATCGCGGCGACCGACCCGGTCTGGGTATCTCCGGAGACGATCCCTGCAGGCGAAGTCGAGAAAGCGCGTGCGTCCTTCATGGCCGAACCGGACCTCGCGAAGAAGCCGGAAGACATCCGGGCGAAGATCGTGGAAGGGAAACTCGGCAAGTGGTACGCCGAGGTCACGCTTACCAAGCAGCTCTGGGTGAAAGACGACTCGAAGACCATCGAACAGCTCGTGAACGAGAAGATCGCGACGATCGGGGAGAAGATCGTGATCGCGCGGTTCTGCCGGTTCCTACTGTCGGCCACGCCGTCCGTTCGTGAATAGAGAAGGACCCCGCCTCAGGCGGGGTTTTTCGATACTGCGTCATCCCGAGCGTAGGGCCGTCCGACGGCCCGGAGCCGAGGGACAGTTTTCAGACATCTAGATCTTCGTCTGATCGTGGCAGGAATAGCGTCAGATCAATCCAAGGCGGATTGAGCGACCCGATGAGTCGTTTTTTCTTCTCCCGTCTCCAGCCTTTGATCTGCTTTTCACGTTCAATTGCTTCTCCCGGCGTGTCATGGATTTCGAAATAGACTAATTTCGTGCACTGTTTTTCAGTTGTGAAGCCACGATTCAGTTTCATTCTATGCTGGACAACCCGATCGTAAAGATTATTCGTCACCCCGATATAGAGCACTCCGATGTCACTTGCCAGGATGTACACGTACATATAGTCAACCGGTGTCCTCATCCGTTCGATGAGTGATGCGAGATAGAGCTTGGAGGGCTCGTCGAGGAGGCCTAACGCATTTGAAAACTGTCCTTCGGCTTCGGGCCGTCGGACGGCCCTACGCTCAGGATGACACATGGGCGGGGCACTCGTCTGGGATGACGTTAATGTTCGCAAGGTCATATCTATTCAGTCTCAAACATAAAACCACACGTCAAGTGTGGATACGTGCTATACTCCCTGCACATCGAGGGGCTCTTTTTTATTCATCCCTCGCACTTTCTCTCTGTATGCCGAAGTTCGTCAAACGTCTCAAGGACACATTGACGCCGCACATCTTCCACACCGTGTCCCAGCACCACAGCTGGCTCACCATCATCGGCGTGTCGTTCGCGCTCATGTCGCTCGGGTTTGCGCTCGTACTCGTCCGGCTCTACAGCCGCATCCTGGTCCTCGAGGCCGCGATCAACGTGTTGGCGTCGAAGTAACATACATGGGCCAGGGGTGCTACAATGCGCCCACTATGCCCCGCATCGCCATCAATGGATTCGGCCGGATCGGCCGGAACACGTTCAAGGCCGGGTTTGGGAAACCCGGGTTCGACGTCGTGGCCGTGAACGACCTCACGGACGCAAAGACCCTCGCGCACCTCCTGAAACACGATTCCACGTACCACGCGTGGGACAAGAGTGTCTCATCTGACGCGACCAATCTCATCATCGAAGGGAAGAAGATCCCGGTTCTGGCCGAGAAAGACCCAACGAAGCTCCCGTGGGGAAAGATGAAGGTGGACGTGGTCCTCGAGTGCACGGGCCGCTTCACGTCGGAAGAAGGCGCGTCGCAACACCTGAAGGCCGGGGCCAAGCGCGCGATCATCTCCGCGCCGGCGAAGGGCGGGAATGTCCCGACCCACGTGATCGGCGTCAATGAAAAGGACGCAGGGAAGTCGAAGCTGATCAATAACGCGTCCTGCACCACGAACTGCATCGCGCCCGTGGCCGCCGTGATCCATGCCGCGTTCGGTGTCAAGAAAGCGATGATGACTACGATTCATTCCTATACCGCGGATCAAGTCTTGCAAGACGGACCCCACAAGGACCTGCGGCGCGCGCGGTCCGCCGGCCAGAATATCATCCCCACCACCACGGGCGCGGCAATCGCCACCACGGAGGTCATCCCGGAACTGAAAGGTCTCTTCGACGGCATCTCCATCCGAGTTCCGACGGCATGCGTCTCGTTGGCCGACTTCACCTTCCTCGTGAAAAAGAAGACGACCAAGGAGGAGGTGAACAGCGTTTTGAAGAAAGCCGCGATGAGCCCCGCCTTCAAGGGGATCGTTGAGGTCACCGAGGAGGCTCTGGTGTCGTCGGATTTCGTCGGGAATCCCGCTTCGGCCATCGTGGACCTTCCGTTCACCCAGGTGGTGGACGGGGACATGGTGAAGGTGCTCGCCTGGTACGATAATGAGTGGGCCTATTCGGTCCGACTTGCCGAAATTGCCGTGATGGTCGGTCAGTCGCTGAAATGACGATGAAATTGCGTCCACTCCCGCCCGGCAAAGACCTCGGCTGTCTCCGGATTTACGTCCGCGTGGATTGGAATATCCCGCACTCCGGTGAGATGGGCGAGGAAGAGTCGCTCAAGATCACGCGGTCGTATCCGCTTCTCTTCAATCTGCGGAAGCGGGGCGCGATCGTGTTCGTCCTCACGCACCTCGGGCGGCCGAAGGGTCGCGACAAGACGTATTCGACCAAACCGCTCGCGACGCTGGTCAAGGTTCATTCGGGTCTTCCCATAACGTTCATGGACGTGGACCTGGCGAGCGACGCGGGCAGGAAGAAGTTTGCGCGGGATGTCGACGTCTACACACCTGGCGACGTCGTCCTACTTGAGAACGTTCGGTTCCAGGCGGGCGAAGAGACGAACGATCCGAAACTGGTCGCCGCGTACGCAAAACACGCTGACGCATTCGTGAACGACGCGTTCGCGTCGTGCCACCGGGCGCACGCGTCCGTCACAGGACTCGCGAAGGCGCTCCCGTCATTCGCCGGGCCGGCGTTGCTTCAAGAAGTCTCGAAGGTCGGAAAGCTCCTCGAGAGACCGAAGCGGCCTTACCTTGCCTTCATTGGCGGGTCGAAATTGACGACTAAGTTACCGGTCATTCAGTCGCTTTTGAAGACGGCGGACAGGGTCTACGTCGGCGGCGCCATGGCGCACGCGTTTTTTACCGCAAAGCGGATGCCCATCGGCGCGTCGTACATCGAGAAAGAAGGCGTCTCCGACGCGAAGAAGATCATGGGCCATCCAAAGCTCGTCTTGCCTGGAGACGTCTGTGTCGCGAAGAAGCTCGCGCCGGGCGCGCGGCCGCGCTGCGTCGCCTTGTCCGCCGTGAAGAAACAGGACGTGATCGGCGACATCGGGACGGAAACCATGCGCGCATGGGCGAGCGATATCCGTACGGCGAAGACGATCGTGTGGAACGGTCCGGTCGGCGTGACGGAACTCCCGGCGTTCTCGCACGGCTCGCTCGTGCTCGGCCGCGCGATCGCCGCGAGGTCACGGGGGAAGACCTATGGCGTCGTCGGCGGCGGCGACACGCTTCCGGTCGTGGCGCGGACGGGGATGTCGGAGTACTTCGACTTCATTTCGACCGGCGGCGGCGCCATGCTCGAGTTCATCGCGACACGCGGGAAGCTCCCGGGTCTCTCTGTCTTATCCGGTACCCAGAAGAAGGGGATTCCAGCGGTCGTCCACTCAAAGAAGGAACACGGGTCCGCATGCGGTCCAACATCACGAAAGAAGTGCTAATATTTTAACCCATATGAACCTCCCAAAATCTCTCGTCAGTCTCTTGAGCGTCCTCACGGTCGCTCTCACGGTCTTCGTCGGCATTAAAGCGTGGAACGGGTACGCGGAGCATTACCGCATCGGCGTGGCCGTGCGCGACCGCGACACGATCACCGTGGGCGGCGAAGGCAAGGTCTCGACAAAACCCGACATCGCGCGCGTGAGCCTCGGCGTTCAGTCCGACGCGTCCACGGTCAATGCCGCTCAATCCGACAATACGAAGAAGATGAACGCGATTATTGACGCGGTCAAAGTTTTGGGCGTGGCCAAGGAAGACATTACGACCGAGAACTACAACATCTATCCGAGGACCGAGTGGAAGGACGGGCGCTCCTCGATCGTGGGGTACACAGTGAGCCAGAACGTGTCGTTGAAAGTCCGCGATCTCGACAAGGTCGGGGACGTGCTGGCCAAGGCCGGGGAACTGGGCGCGAACCAGGTGGGCGGCATCTCGTTTACGATCGACGAACCGAAGCTCCTGCAAGACGAAGCGCGGCTCAAAGCCATCGCGGACGCTCGAAAGAAGGCGGACGTGTTGGTCGGCCAGCTCGGACTCACGATCGTGAAGGTGGTGACCTTCTCGGAGTCCGGCGGGCCTACGCCGCCGCCAATGCCGTACTACGCCAAGTCGGCCGACATGGCCCTGGAAGCCGCGGCTCCGCCGCAAATCGAACCGGGCCAGCAGGACGTGGTCTCCAACGTGAGCGTGACGTTTGAGGTGCGGTGACGCCCGCTACAATCCAAAGAGTCCAATTTTATCCAGGTTTTTTAAGGTGCTTTTTGATCGTGACCCGGCGAACACGTTTCTCACCATGAGTGCAATTTCATCCTCGAATCCTACTATTTGACCATCCACTATGCGTTTTTTAAAAAGAACACGGTCGGTACTCTGAGAGACGGCAACCTGTTCACTTTCACGATCTTCAATACGAATGTTCGCCCTTTTCAGGCGTTCTTCAGCTTCCTGGGGTGATATATTCGGGAATGCCGCTTGCATTCTTCGTTCTATTTCGTCATGAAACCAGTCGTTGACAGCATGTATCGGTAAGAATTGATTGTTTAAAATGTACTGCTGTAACGCACGAATTGTTTCATTCGTTTTTGCATTTCTAGCGAGCAATTCGTTTACCGATTCCTGCTCTTCATGCGTTCCCGTCTCCGGCGTTTCAGCGGGCGTCGTGGTCTCTTCCACTTCCTCCGCCACGTCGAACGAGGGCCACGAGGTCCGCTCCGGGCCATGGCCGAAGATCGTTTCGACTGTTGTGCGCGGTCCGGTCGTCTCGATCTTCGCGGCGGAAAGCTTCGGGGAGGTGATGCGGAATGCGGTCACTCTTCCTCCTGAACCGTAGTCCGGGTTTTGGTCCCACTTGTCGCCGGAGAAAAACCCGAACCGGTCGTGAAAGAGCTGATAGAGGAAGGCGCGTTCCGTGACGTCCGTGGACTGTGAGATGAATTCCTTCCAGATGTACTCGTCAAGCTCATACCTGTACCCTTCCCGTTGCCACTGGGTGATGATGTTGTCGAGTGAGCGGATGGAGAGTACTGATTGTTTCAAGAAGTAGGCTAGCGGCCGGTCCCGACCTTGCTTGAACATGGCATCCTGCACCTCATGGCCGGCGAAAAGATCCTGGGTCACGCGCGCGACCTTGGCGAGCTTCCAGAGCTGTGAAAGGGATCCGTCCGGCACCGTGATGTCGCCGTTCTTGTCCATGAGGCGTGAAACGAGGAGCGTGAAGAGTTCGTCTTTCGGATCCGCTTCCGTCACAGTACCGACTGTTTTCTGCGGCAGGTAGTCATACTCGAGCTTGTACAGACGCGAGAGTAGGGCAGGGTCCATGTCCTGGCGGTCCACGTATCGGTCGTCGCCCTGGTTCAGGTTGCCGGTCATGAGGATTCCGAACCCGGGCTTGATGGTGATCTTCCGACCCGAATCCTGCTGAACATCCACGGTCTCGCCCGGTCGGCGCGTGAGAATGTGGTTCAGGCTGATCAGGACCTCGTGTGGGATGGCGTTTACTTCATCAATGATGATGGGTCGGCCTTCGTCCATCGCCTTGTAGATGGGCCCCAGGAAGAAATCAGAAACTGTCCCGCCTTTCGCGTGTGTAAGATACGTCTGTAAGATACGGTCGTGTGCGAGGTGTTTTTCCTGGTCGGTCGCATTTTTATGATCGGCGACCCATGTATCGTACTTCCGCTCAACGTCGTTGATGAACGAATCCAGATCTTTTTTGTCAATCTTATCGATCGCGAGTATCTGGTGACCGTAGAGCTCGGCAAGTGACGTATGTTTCGAGCCGCAGATGACGAGCGCTTCCTTGCCGAGATACTTCTTCGCCACGTGCATGGCGAGTTCGGTTTTCCCGCTTCCGAGGTGGCCATAGATGAGCACGGGTTTTCCGGCTAGGATGTGAGTCACCACGTCGTCGGCTTTCTCCCTCACGTACGGCGTCTCGACAATGCGCCCCCTCGTGAGCTGATGTCTGTACTCTTTTAATGCAGACAGGTGGATACCGTAGAACGCCTCCGGATTCGCGCCGGTCATTTTTTCGATCTCATCCTTTTGAACCGCGATTTTTGATCGAATTTCGTTCAGGACCTCGAGCTGTGTGGCGGTCGGCGCGTCTTTGATTGATGCGAGTATGTGGACCTCTTCCTTCCGGTGTTCTGCGATGGTGCGCTGTACTATCCGATGTTCTCGGAGCGCTTTCGCGAGATTTTTTAACCGGAACCCTTTCAGTACGCGTTCTGCCGAGAGCGGATCACCGAGGATGCTTTCGGCTTCAAGTTCCAACTCGTTTTCGCGATCTTCGGCCGTCTGGAAAATAATTTGATCCGCAACATTTTCCATATTTTGGAGGATCTCGGTGCGCGTCTCGGGTTCCGATCGGGCTTTCCGTGGAACCCCGGTCAGCTTGTAGATTTCACGCGAGGCAGCCTTGGATTTCCGCATCGGAACCTCGGCTTTCTGAACCGTCTCTTCGACCTCTTTCCACTCGTCCGCCGTGAGCAGCCTGCCTTGGCGTTTCACGATGGTCACGACGAGCTTCCCTTTCATCGGGTCCCCGGGTTCCGTATCAGAGACCGCCTGGACCTGATACTTCACGTTTTCAACCGGCGTGATGGGGGAGTCCGGCGCGAGTTCCAGGCTTTTCATGTTCGCGCGCGACGACCGCCAGCCGATCAGCGTCCCATCCTTCTTTTTGATCGGTACGAACCGGACGTTATTAATAATGCCCTCTTGTTCGGGGCTCTTTGGCGCTTCCATGCGTAGTCCGGGAGGACGCGGCATATGTACGCCACAGTATAGCATTACCAAGAACGGTCAACCGCCACATTTTCTTGTATGTCCATGTGATTGATGTGACTATTTTTGCTCAATGAAGCCATTTTTGCATGAGATGTCCTGCGAGGGCTTGACAGAATTATCAATCTGTGATATTCTTCCCGGTCCAGTTGGTTCACGCCTGCTGGTCAAGAAGGGTCTCACGACCAATCAATTCGAAGGTGCTGTGCCCCAGGTCAGCAATGACTCAAGGCCCATGCACGTTTGAGCCACTGGACAGCCGGCGACGGTGGACAGTGGTCTGGTCGGGACGCGAGAACGTCCCTGATTCAGCCGGATACAGCTGCGGATGAATCCGGGTTAGCCACACCCTGATTCAACCGTCCGGAACGCGCGTTTAGCCACAACGTCGCGATTCAGCTGAAAGCGGGACTGTGCCAGATGTCCCTGCGTAAGACGGCCGCATATCTTTCCCGTCAAAACTCCCGGCCCAGGCGTAAAACCCTGGGCCCTTCACTCTCTCCGTGGGTTACAGCTCACTGTTCTCGTCTCGAGCCCAGTGAGGTGCAACCCGACGCTACGTGTCGGGGGAGGTCGGCTCCTCCAAAAGCAAATCGGCCAGGGTCATGTCTTATGGTCAGACCGACCACGATGACCCCCCTGGCCTCCACGCAGCTACGTACGCGATTGGTTAGCCACACCGATCCGTCCGTTGGTTCATTCCGTTAGCCATACGGAATGTAAACGCTGAAGCGGATCCTTCACATAGGGATCCGACCCAATTCTCAAGAGCTCCTGATGTAAAAGTCAGTTGAAGCTCGAGAATGCGGGGGTCAAAAGCCGTCTCGGGGAAGACACCACCCCAAACCGACTGGTGCTGACACCAAACGCCGTGCTGCAAGACATGGCGTGTCGGTCCAAGTTCTAACCCCCTCAGGCAACTGAGGGGGTTTTTCTTTGTCAGGGGGACTTGACAAAATCGGCAATCTGTGATAAAGTTTCCGGTCGTACATTGTGTCTGGATTCCCAGACGAAAGGCCACTGTCATGCCCCTTCTGCTATTTCATTTATGACGGGTGCAGTCCGATCAATGCACGCGTGAAAAATCATGGGTTAGCCACACCCATGCCCGCGGATGACGCGCGAGTCGTACGAATTCGTCCAGTTTTAGGTCCGTATCTTGGTCGTATAGGCCCTCTCTGTTTAGCCACAGCAGAGTGACACGATACGGAAAACCGGGACGACGATAAACGCGGATGCATCGAACCTTTCGGAACTGCACTCGTGCAATGGCGCGTCGTGCTGAAGGGGGTAGACCCTGACAGTACACGTCGCAAGACGCGATGGAATCCATGTTTCATCACGTCGAAACAGGTTCTCAAGCGCCCTCGGATACTCTCCGGGGGCGTTACACTTTTTACAGACTCACATCGCCCAGGTATTTTTTCAGTGCGAGTGTGATGGCCGGAGCCAGGCGGGAAAGGTCTGTCCCTACGACTTCGCCGCGTGGTTCTGCCCTTCCGTCATTCCAGACCTGATGAAATAGTTGTTTTTCAATCTCACCGACGCGTCCGATCTGGAATGCCCGCACGACGATCCCTTTTTCGTCCGTCCAATTGTCCACGATCGTTCGCGTTTCCTCGGGCGTTCCGGTTCCGCCGTCCGTGATTTCAAACACGATTTCCAGGATCCTTTTTTCCTTGATTTTTTTCAAATCAGCCGGTGTGAGTGATTGTTCAATGTGTGAGAAGGGAATTGAGTCAGCCGTTCCGGAGAGATTCTGTCCCAGCTGGGAGACGGCATTGATCATTGCGCCATCGTCTGTGCCGCCCGCACGGGATCCGTCGAGCGGCTTGACCAGTCGCGAGGAACTCCCAAAGATTCGTACTTCCGTATCAACCGTGAGTTTTGATCCTGTTTGCCTGCGCGTGAGATTCAAGTAGCTGTTGAATTCCCGGAGCGATGAGAGCAGGAGAACGGTCGTGCGTTTGAGTGTTTCAAACTTCTGTCCACTGTCCTCGAACATGGACCCGGACGTATCCGCCACCAGCCGCACACGGATGAGTTCGGGTTTTTTTACAAGCGTTTCTTTCGTTGTCATGCGTTGCATCACCCGCGCTTCTTTGAACTTTCCCTGTTCCAGTTCCGGATATTTTTTGATTGCTTCCTCCACGTCCAGTTCGCCGGTCTCGTAATATCCCTCCATCCCTCGCGCGAGCCCGCGCGACGACCCGAACACGATCCGGCGCCAGAGGTGCGACAGTTCGTCCAAGTACGGCGCCACCTCGCCTTCGAGCCGGCGAAACTCACGCTCGTCCGGCGACAAGGGTTTCTCAACCGGTCCGGGTCCACGTCCGATCTCTTGATCGGGACCGCCTTGTTTCGCCTGTTTCGCTTCTTCCGCCCTCTGGTCCTCTTTCGTCTGTTTCACCCAATCTTCAATGTTCGCATCGTCGATCTGGTCAGGTGAGTTCTTATCGAACTCATCATAGTCTCCGTCAAACGGACCTGATGGTTTTCCCTCACCTTTTCCCTTTCCTTGACCCTCACCCTCACCTTCACCCTCACCCTCACCCTCACCTTCACCTTCCTTCGGAGGAGGGGGGAGTTGCGGTTCCCATTCATCGAGGTCCTTGTATAAGAGTTTCAGAAAGATGGGCTCCAGCGTCTTCTTCATGATGAAATATCGCTGACGCGCGACGTTGTCCCGTCCGGCGCGTGGGATGAGCTGTTGCTGAATGAGGTCGTGGATCCGATAGGATTTCCCCTGCAGCGTCACGGTCCGTTCGAGCGCTTCTTCAACATCGTCAGCGAGCGTGAGCTCTTCGTCCGGCACCATAACGCCTCGGAGGAGTGCGTAGAGAAATTGAAGGTGACGCGGTTTGTCCGCGTAGTCGGTTCCTGGGAACAGTTTCTCTCGGTAGAGGCGCTCCACTTCTTTTGACGCTTTTTCACCTTTTGAATAGCGCGGCGCATTTCGCGCCACGAAATGGTTCACATAGATGTCGTCGAAAATGTTGTAGAAGGTGTGGTGGATGCGGTAGGCGGTCTGTTCGGCCGCGTTCATGGTCTTGGTCGGGTCTTTTTTGCTCACTGGTTTGCGTTTTTTCAATTGCTCCATCACCTCCGGATGTTCGTCGCCGAACGCGGCCTCGAATTTTTTCATGATCCGCGCACCCGTGCCTTTCGCCTGGGCTCGGATGGCATCGAAGTGTTTCAGCATGCCGTACGGGTCGCGCGCCAGGTCTCGAAAGTGCGACAGTTCGTGGAGCACGGCCCAGAGAATCTGTTCGCGTGTGCACTGTTTCTCGGCGAACCAGCGGATGTCCAGATGTATCTGACCGTTCTCGAGATTAATGAAGAACGCATTCGATATCTTGAATGTGGGGGAGATGTCTTTCGCGAACGTGAGGAAGAAGTTCTTGTAGGAGTCAACCAACTTTTGCGCTTCAAGGCGATATTTTTCCAACAGCTCCTTCATTTCTTCTTCCGTCATCTCAGGTTTGCTCTCATCGAAGGATTTTGCCTTTCCTCCCTCAACCCGCCGGACATGTCGTTCGGGGGAGGCCGTTGGACCTTCGAAGGATTGCTTTGGCATGGGAATCCGTCCCATCATAATGGCAAAACGCCACGCGTGCTACAATGGCGACCTATGCTGCTTCGTTCCTCTCGCATTTCCTCGGTTCGTGCGCGCGAAGCGCTCGACTCACGCGGCAACCCTACGGTCGCCTGCCGTGTGACGCTCTCGTCCGGCGCGTCCGCCGAATCAACGGTCCCGTCCGGCGCGTCCACGGGGTCGCATGAGGCGTTGGAACTGCGGGACGGCGGGAAACGGTACGGCGGCAAAGGGGTGCTGAAAGCGGTCAAGAACGTCAACACCGACATCGCGCGCGTCCTGAAAGGCACGGACGCAAAACGGCAAGAGGACATTGACCATGTGATGCTGGAGCTTGATGGGACGCCGAATAAGTCGCGTCTCGGCGCGAATGCGATCTTGGCCGCATCGCTCGCAGTCCCGCAGGCGCTCGCGATCCACCGCCGCATCCCGCTCTGGAAGTCGCTCCGCGAGACGTACCGCTTCGTCCACTCCGCGTCGCTCCCTGTTGCGACCATGAACGTGCTGAACGGGGGCGCGCACGCGAACTGGTCGCTCGATGTGCAGGAGTGCATGATCGTGCCTCGTCAGCGTTCAATGTCTGAACGTGTGCGCGCGGGCGCCGAAACGTTCCACGCGCTCGCGAAGATTCTGAAAGACCAGGGATTCACGACCACGGTCGGAGACGAGGGCGGGTTCGCGCCAAAGCTCAAGAACGTCGAGAGCGCATTCCAGCTTCTGATCCAGGCGATTCGGAAGGCCGGGTACCGTCCGGGCACGGACATCGCGCTCGCGACCGACGTCGCCTCGTCCGAGTTCTACGACAAGCGCGACAGGGTCTACCGCTGGAAGACCGAGGGGAAGGAACTCACTGCGTCAGAGCAGTTGAAGCGCTTTCAGCTGTGGCAGGACATGTTTCCGCTCATCTCGATTGAGGATCCGTTCGCGGAAGACGACTGGGAGGCATGGAAAAAGTCCGTCCCCGTCCTGAAGCAGAAGTCCGTGATCGTGGGCGACGACTTCTTCGTCACGAACGTGGAGCGGCTCCGTCGCGGCATCGCCGAGCGCGCGGCGAACGCGATTCTGATCAAGCTGAATCAGATCGGGAGCCTCACCGAGACCGTCGACGCGATCATGATGGCGCACAAGGCCAAGTGGGCCACGAGTATCTCGCACCGTTCCGGCGAGACGGCGGACACGACGATTTCTGACCTCGCGGTCGCGTGCGGGTCCGAGTACATCAAGACCGGGTCCTTGTCACGGTCCGACCGCGTGGAGAAGTACAACAGGTTGATGGAGATCGAACTCGAAATGGGGAGATAGCTATGCAGTCACCGTTGGATATCGGGAAACTGGTCAGGATCATCACAGAGAAGGTCCCGACCAAACGACACGCGCTCCCGCGCGTGGTTTTTGTGGTGGGCCCCACGTCGTCCGGCAAGACCGCGCTCGGCATTCGTCTCGTCAAGGAATTCGGCGGCGAGATCATCAATGCGGACGCGCGGCAGATCTACCGCGATCTCACGATCGGGACCGGGAAGCCAGCGGGGAAGCGGACGAAGTGGAAAGGCCATACTACGTACCTCGTGGGAGGCGTGCCGCACTTCCTCATGGACTTCCTGCCGCCGGACAAGACGTACTCCGCGGCGCAGTGGCGCGAAGCGGCGCTCCGCGCCGTGAAGGGCATGGCGAAGCGCGAGGCGCTGCCCATCGTGGTGGGCGGGACCGGTCTCTACATCTCGTCCCTCATCGACAACTACCACTTCCCGGCCGTGGCGGCGCAACCGGCGTTGCGTTCGGCGTACGAAGAGAAGCCGCTCGACGAGCTGGTCCGCCTCCTTCTCACGATCGATCCGGGCGCGGCCGGGGTCGTGGACCTCAAGAACAAGCGCCGCGTGATCCGCGCGCTCGAGGTCGTCACGTACACGGGGAAAAAGTTTTCCGAACTGCGTACGCAGGGAGAGCCGCTCGTGGATGCGTTCCAGGTGGGGATCCGTTTTGAGAAGGATGAGCTCTTCCGACGCATTGACCGGAGCATTGACAACATGGTGGAGGAGGGGCTGATCGACGAGGTCCGGAGCCTCCTCCGCCGCGGGTACAAGGCGAGTCTCCCGAGTCTCTCCGCCATCGGGTATCAGGACGTCGCTCGATATCTTACCGGTGAAATCACGCAGGACGATGCGATTGCGCTCATCAAGCGCCGCACACACCAGTACACGAAGCGCCAGTGGACCTGGTTCAAGCGCGACCCGCGCATCCGATGGGCGAAGAGCGAGGATGAGGCGGTGGAGATGGTAGGGGAGTGGCTGGGATCATAAAAGTGTCATCCCCCCTCGTGTCATCCCGAGAGTAGCGAAGGCCGTCCGACGGCCGAAGCGAAGTCGAGGGACCCCTTTTCCGTAACAACTGTGGGGCCAGATTGATTCATTTCGGGTTGAAGGAAGCAATGAGCTTCTCCGACGTAGAAACCGCGTTCGTTCCGTTCTGCCCGGGTAAGGAGTGAGCCGATGCGCGACGCTGTTCCGGCAGTGATGAGGTATAACGGGAAAGGGGTCCCTCCACTCGGCGCGTCGGACGCGCCTCGGTCGGGATGACTCTTAGTGGGGCCATTCCCTCGGGAAGACATACTTTGTTGCGTGTCCATCTCCATTCAGTCTCAAACATAAAACTACACGTCAAGTGTGGATAAACGGTAATGCTTTTACACGCCGATAACTTTTTTCACGAGTTCCTTCGCCTTCTCCGGATTCGCGCGACCTTCCGTGGCTTTCATGACGCCGCCTACGAACCACATGAGGACGTTCTGTTTTCCGGCGCGGAGTTCATCCGCTTGTTTCGGGTTCGCGTCCACGATCCGACGGACCTCGCGCTCCAGATCCGCGTCGCTCATGTTCTGACCCAGGTTATGTTCCTCCATGAGCTGCGAGGGATCGCGTCCGGTCTCGGCCATAAGTGCCAGGAGCCGCAACCCGTTCGCGCTGTTGATCTCGCCTGCGAGGAGCAGGTGGATGAACTCGGCAAAGTCTTCGGCGGACAGTTTCAGGTCTTTGATCGTCTTGTTCCGCTCGGCGAGCAGTCCCGCGAGTTTCGACGTCAACCATCCACCGGTGAGCTTGGCGAGCTTCGCCTTGCGCTCCTGCACGATGTCGCCGCCGCTTTTCGTCTGGTCGTCCGACGCCTCGATCCAGCCTCCCAATTCGCCCATGACCTGCTCGGCGTAGTCGGCCCAGCCTTCGTTTGAGATCAAGAATCGCGCGTCCGACTCGCTGAATCCCCACTCGTCCATGATGCGGCGGCGCGTCGCGTCCGGGAGTTCGGGGAGACGCGACCGCATTTTTTCGCGTAGCGCGACCAGGTCTACCGGCGGCAGGTCGGGTTCGGGGAAGTACCGATAGTCGGCCGCGCCCTCTTTCGTCCTCTGTTCGACGGTCGCGCCTTTGTTCTCGTCCCACCCTCTCGTCGCGCCGGTGACGGGCGGGGTGTTGGACTCGTAGAGGTCGGTCTGACGTTCGATCTCGTAGGCGAGCGCACGCTCGACCGCGCGGAACGAGTTTACGTTTTTGACCTCGATTTTTGGGTTCAACGTCTCCTGCGTCGGGAGTCCGTCTTGTCCGATGGGGATGATGGACACGTTCGCGTCACAGCGCATCTGGCCTTTCTCCATGTCCGCGTCCGAGACCCCGATGCGCCGCAGGAGGAGCCTCAACTCCTGGAGGAACGCTTTCGCCTCGGCCGGGCTCTTGAAGTCCGGCTCGGTCACGATCTCAAGGAGCGGCGTGCCCCCGCGGTTGTAGTCCACGAGCGTGCTCTTCCCGTCCGGCGTGTGCATGTTTTTCGCCGCGTCTTCCTCGAGGTGTGCGCGCGTGATGCCCACGCGGACGCGGTTCCGCGGCGGATCCTGGTCCGCCACGTCAAAATCAAACGTCCCTTCGGCGCACACCGGCAGGTTGAACTGCGAGATCTGGTACCCCTTGGGCAGGTCCGGATAAAAGTAGTTCTTCCGGTCGAACTTGGCGCGGTCCGGGATGCGACAGTGGAGCGCCAAGCCCGCCAGGACCGCGTATTCAAGCGCCTGGCGATTCAACGCTGGAAGTGCGCCCGGGTGGCCCGTGCAGACCGGACAGATGGCAGTGTTCGGCTCCGCTTCGCCATCATTCACATTTGCGCACGAGCAAAACATCTTGCTCGCCGTCTTCAATTGGACGTGGATCTCAAGGCCGATGATTGGAGCGTAGGGCATGGCAGGCAGAGTAGCGCAGCCATGAACGAGGAGCAAGAATTACGCCCGCGTCCTGTCGAGCGCCCTGTAGAGCTTCACCTGGAAAATCACGATGAGCGGAATGAACGCCGCCTGGATGATGCTCTGGACGAGGCCCAGGATGCCGCCGGCGACCGGACTCAAGCTCTTCGAATCCACGAGCACTCCGAGTTTCGAGCCGCCAGCGACGAGACCGACCAGGAGGACGGCGGCAGTCGTCACGATCATGATGAGCACGGCAAACACGAATCCAGCGGCGATCTGGCGCCAGAAGACGGCCCAGAAGCGATTCTTGGTCAACGTCCACGATTCGGCGAGCGCGGCACGCCCTTTAAGGCCCTTCGAGAAGAGCGTCAACTGCGAGAAGCCGAGGCGGACGCCCACGTAGATGCCGGGGAGGACGAAGAGGAGGAGCGCGCCGAGCGTCGCCAACCCCTGGAGAGCGCCGATCAGGACCATGGGGAGCACGAACGCCTTCCAGTCGGCCGTCGTCTTTTCCGTCACCTTTGAACCGGCATCGAGCGCAAGCGTGACCTGGTAGAGGACAATGGACACCCAAATCGCGACAGCGATCGCCACGGCGATCTGGACGACGGCGGAGAGGACGATGAGCGACTCCTGGTTCCCGGGAATCGCGAGGTCCGCGAGCGTGAGGACCGCAGGGATGATGAGCCACGCGGAGTACCGGACCGTGGTATCCCATGTTTTCACGAACAGCTGCCATGAGTCTTTGATAAGAGCTCCGGCGGAGGTGAGGGGGGCGGGCATATGGGGAGATGATAGCAGGTTATGAGGACGAGCGCTCCTCCTCAAGGTCATCCCGAGCGTAGCGAAGCGAGCCGAGGGACAGTTTTCGTAACCTCGCGCCAATGAAAACTGTCCCTCGGCTCCGGGCCGTCGGACGGCCCTACGCTCGGGATGACACTTTTAGGAGGAAAGCTCGTCGAGGAGCCGCGTCATGTCGGCAGCGACGTCGACTTTCGTCTTCCCGCCGTCGATGACCATCATGCGCGTGCCGCGGGAGGTATATGGCGCTGTGACGTCCGGGCGCTTGAACCGTTCGGCGAGCGCGGTTTGGAATTTGGTGTGCTCGTAGCGGACGTCGTCTTTCTTGTCGCTCCGACCTGCGAGCCGGTCGCGCGCGAGCTTTGGGTCCACGTCCAGGAACACGAACACGTCCGGTACGCGCTCGAGCGCGATCTTGTTTCCGGGTAGGGTCAAGAGCCACTCGATCGTGACCGGTTCCCCGTTCCCGGTTCCCGGTTCCCGCTTCTCCGTCTCGTACTGCAACGGCTGGTAGGCGAGGGACGAGAGTAGCCCACGGTCCTGGATCACCCAGCACCCGGGTCTCGCGGCCAGGAAGGGGAGGATGAGGCGGCGGTATTGGACGCCGCGGTCCAAGGCGAACGCGTGGGACGCGAATGCCGCATCGTACGGCGTGTCGTTCCGTATGATTTCATTCCGGATCGCCCAGCCGATGCCGGCGTGCGTCGGTTCGGCGGCGAGGAGGACGTCCGCGACTCCCACATCTTCAAGACGCGGGAGCGTCTTCTCGCGCTCGCTCCAGTCCACGACGTCGAAGATTTTGAGGTTTCGTCCCTCTGCCCACGCGCGCGCGGCCGCAAGCAACGTCGACTTGCCCGAGCCGTCGATGCCGTCGATCTGGATGAACTTATTGTCGTCGCGCATAGGTTACGAATGATAACCCGTCCCGGTCCTCGCGCGCGATTTCCTTCCAGACGGACGGATCAATCGCAGGAAACGTCGCGTCTCCTTCGATCACGCGGTCTACGTACGTGATTTCGAGGCGGTCCGCCCTGTCGATGGTCTGCCGGTAGATCTCTGCGCCACCGATGACCATGACGTCGTTCTTCAGGGCGTCGTCGGTCGACTGAAAGGTCTGCACGCCGGTCGGGACAGGATAGTCCGGCTGCCGCGTGATGATGACGTTCGTCCGACCGGGCAGAGGTCGAAACTTCTCGGGGATGGACTCCCATGTCTTCCGTCCCATGAGCACAACCTTGCCCATGGTCAACGTCTTGAAATGCTTCATGTCTTCGGGGATGTGCCACGGCAACCGTCCCTCCGTCCCGATGACGTTGTTCTTTGAGATGGCGGCGATAAGCGTGATACTCATACGTGTCTCGGTCGGGGCGCACGCAGTGCGCCCGTACATCAGACGGCGATCGGGAATTCGATCTTGTCCTGCGGCTCGTACCCTTCGAGCCGCGTGTGCTCACCGGTCCAGTCGTAGATGGAGGTGAAGGGATCGGTCACGATGCGCGGCAGGGTCTCCGGCGTCCTCGCAAGCTGCTGCTTCGCGCCGTCCACGTGGTTCACATAGATGTGCGTGTCGGCGAGAAATCCGATCAGCCGTCCTTCTTTGAGTCCGGATTCTTTCGCGAGCAAATGGAGGAGCACTGCGTAGCTCGCGATGTTGAAGGGGAGGCCGAGCATGGTGTCGACCGACCGTTGGTTCCAGAGGAGATTCAGTTTTCCGTTCACGACCGTGACCTGGAAGCCGTAGTGGCATGGCGGGAGCGCCTGCTCTGGCAGGGCCTTGGGGTTCCAGGCCATCACGATCATCCGGCGATCGTTGGGGTTCGACTTCAACCGATCCACGACCGTCTTCAGCTGATCAATACCTTTCTCCGCGTAGTCCGTGTCCCAGTTCTCGTACGGCGCGTCGAAGTGCCGCCACTGGAACCCATAGACCGGACCAAGGTCACGCTCCTCGGCCATGCGCTTCTTCGACGCTTCGTCGTGGCCGTACGGCGCTTTTTTCGGGTTCGCCCACTCGTTCCAGATGGTGCACCGCCGGTCCTGGAGCCATTTTTTGTCCGTAAGACCCTTGATGAAAAATTCCAGCTCCACGCGGATCGTCTTGAACGGCATCTTCTTCGTCGTGAGCAACGGAAACCCGTTTGCCATGTCGTGCTCGAACATGGCGCCCGCGACCGTGATGGCGTCCACGCCAGTGCGATTTTCTTTGCGTTCACCGTGGTCCAAAATGCGGCGGACGATATCGAGATACGCTTTCATAGTCGATAGTCGATAGTCGATAGTCGATAGTCGATAGTCGATAGTTTACCCTGTTGAGCCCCAGCCGCCACGCGTTTCACCTAGCGCCGGGCCTTCCTCGAACGTCACGCGGTCGCGTTGGAGCACGATCGCCTGCGCGAGACGCGTGCCGGCTTTCATGTGGACCGCCGCGTCTCCGGGATTCCACACGTAGATCAGACATTCGTCGTTCGGACCGCAGTAGTCGGCGTCCAGCACGCCTGTCTGGTTGCCGAGCCGCAAACCCGTCTTTTTATAGAGCGATGAGCGCGGGAAGATGAGCATCACGTGGTCCGGCGGGAGACCGAAAATAAGTCCGGTCCGGAGGAACGCAGACGCCTTGGGCGCGACGGTCGCGTCTTCGATGACAGCGAGGTCAAACGCGGCCGCCCCGTCCGTCTGATACGCGGGAATGACGGCGCGCGGGTCGGTTTTTGTGATTCGTACGATCATGTTCCTCGTCACTCCGTTCCTCGGAATGACAAATTTTTCTTGATGTCGAAATGTTTCATGAGATCGTCAATCTTCGCTTCCAGTTCCGCGACCGTCCCTTCGTTCGCGATGCGGACTTTCGCCCGTTTGATGACCTCCGGGATCGTGACTTCGGTGGGCGCGCGTTCCTCCATCATGAACTGTTCCCACGTGAGGAGCGATTCACCCGCTTTTTCGCCGCGACGCTTCATGCGGTCAAACCGAAGTTTGGGATCTGCGTCAATGGCGACAAGCACAAAATTGGGGAGCGGTTCGAGCGGGGCAACGTCGTCCACGCGGCGAATGCCGTCCACGATTGCGAGCGTGGCGCCGCCAGTCATGCCTGTCTCGAGTCCCTCGACTTCGCTCAGGACAGGCTCCGTCGAGAGAACCCCGCGCGCCACGGCGTAGGCGAGCGCATTTTCGCCGAACTCCTTCCGGAGGGCCACGGAGAGCTTGATCAAATTGTCCCGAGACTTCGGAATGGCGAGGATGTCGAGGACCTGTGACAGGTACTCGCTGAATTTAAAAATGCGTCCGCCGTAGCGTTTGCTCATGTACGAGGCGGCATGGCTTTTTCCCGAGCCGGCCGTGCCGACCAAGCCGATGATGAGGTGGGGCATGTTCTAGTCCAAATCGTAGCGACCGAGATCATCCCATGCGGGTGGAGGGGAAACAATGTGGTCCGTGGAGAGCCTGCCCCGAGCGACGTCGAGGGGTGGTCCGTGGTCTGCGCCGGTCTTGAACCATTTGGAGAGGCGGGGGCCGGTCTGGCGCGCGTAGTTCGACTTCAGGTCCTGGCCGTAGATCTTTTCCGGAGTCGCAAGCATGCGTTCGTAGGCCATGAGGCAGATGGGTTGGCCGTCGCGGAGCACGCTCTCGTGGCCAAATGCCTCCACTTCGAGGACCACGATATTGCCGCGTTCCTTGTCTTCCTCGTGCCAGCCGAAGCCGGGATCGAAGAATCCGGCGAAGTGCGCTCGGAACTCACCTTTCGAGGGGTCGTAGTTCGCCATCTCGGCCGCGAGATGCGGAGGGACGACGATGCGCTCCTTGGTTGCGAGGATGTAGAACGTCCCGGGCGTGAGCGTGAGCTCGCCGTTCCGCGGCTGGTAGATGGGTTCGAAGAACTCGCGCGGGTCATGGTCGTATTTCGCGGTGTCGAGTACGTTCCAGGCGCCCGGGTGCGATCGCCAGCCGATGACGTCGCCTGTCCAGCCGGCAGTGCCGGCGGGGCCGTCTTCGCCCACGAGATCAATCGTCATCGTCACGCCGTCCTGCACGATATTTTCGTTCGACGCGATGGGGCGTCCGCGTCTGTCGCGAAGGAGACGGTGCTTGTCGTACGCGAACTGGTGGTCGAGCGCATTCAGTTTCGCTTCGCCGGAGAAAAAACGTATCTGGTTCACGCGATCGTCCGCGTGGAGGCGCACGGGGAAGCTCTTCGGCACGAGCTCGATCCAGAGCGAACCCGCGTAGCCCGCCGGGATGTTGTCGAAGCGGGGCAGGCCGTCCGCAACGAGTCTCGCCCGCAGGTCAATGCGCCCGGACGACGACTTGTTGCTCACCGACGCATGGATCGACTTCGGCAGTTTCAGCGTCTCTTTGAGCTTGATGAGGTAGATGCCGCCGCGTTCGAGCGGCAGGTCCAGGTTCGCGGTGTAGAGCGCGCCGCGGGCGATGATGTCGCGGATCGGTTCTCCCGGCCGCGGCAGGTACGACCCCCGCATGCGGTACACTTCGTCCGTGATGGTCAGGTCCAAGCTCGACGGCTGGATTGCGTCGTCCGTCGCGCCCTCCACATACCCCGCCTGGAGCATGTCTTTCATCATCTGGTAGGGGAGCGCGCCGGGGCGGTTTGCCATAATCCGGCCTACCTTAACGGAAGAAATTCAAAAATCCAAATTCGAAGTTCGAAATTCAACATTAAATTCCCGACACGTCTACCTTGATCCCCGGGCCCATGGTGGACGTCAGTGTCACGCTGTTGATGAACGTCCCTTTCGCCGTGGCGGGCTTGTTCTTCTTCAGGGCGTCGATCAGGATCGTGAAGTTCTCGAGGAGCGACGTCGCGTCCAAGGACGCCTTGCCGATCGCCTGGTGGATGTTGCCGGTCGCGTCGTTCTTGAAGGCGACCTTGCCGCGCTTCAGTTCCTCCACCATCTTCTTCACGTTCGGACTTACGGTCTCGGTCTTCGGGTTCGGCATGAGGCCTTTCGGACCCAGGATCTTCGCGACCTTGGCGAGTTTCGGCATCATGTCGGGAGTCGCCACGGCCACGTCGAAGTCGATCTTCTGGGTCTTCGCGATTTCATCAATGAGCTCCTCGCCGCCCACGAGGTCCGCGCCGGCGTCTTTCGCGTCCTTTTCTTTTTCACCCGTCACGAAGGCGGCCACGCGCTTGGTCTTCCCGATCGAGTGGGGGAACACGAGCGTGGAGCGCACGGACTGTTCGCTTTTTTTTACGTCAATGCCCAGGTTCACGTGGCACTCGACGGTGCTGTCGAACTTGGCGGACCCGGTCTTCTTCACGAGCTCAATCGCCTCGGCTGGGGCGTAGAGCTTCTTCGGATCAATGAGCTTTTTTAGCTCCTGGTAGCGCTTGGAACGCGGCATAGGTCTTGTGTGGTGCAAACCCCCGTCTGACGGGGTCCCACGCTAAGGATTTAGTGGCGTGATTCTAAACGAAACCCGCCTCGGGGTCAAGAGGCGGGTCGTTCAGGCTACGGCGTGGTCCCGGTTGCGGTCGTGGGAGTGGGCGCCAGTTGCGCCTCGAGCTTTTGGATTTCCAGCAGCAAGTTGTCGTGCGCGGTCTTGAGCTCGGCCATCTGGGCATCGCGCGTTTGGTTCGCCTGGGCGAGGCCGTCGAGTTTGCCAGAGACCCCCTCAAGTTCCGTGTAGGTTTTGTCGCCCAGCGTCTTCATCTGGGATTGGACCACGTCGATGCGGAAGTAGAGGACTGTGAACCCGATGACCATGAGGATCGCAAGCACAACCGGCACCCATATCATAGGTTTCATTCCTTCGGCCCGCATTGGTTTGTCTTTCGGCGGCATGGCCGGTTTCGGCATCGGCCCGTTCGGAGACGTCCTCTCGACTCCGCTCGAGGCAGGCATGACCTTTGGCGGTTGGACCGGCGGCGGTGGCGTTGTGGGTTTGGGGGCGGACGGCAGTGGACCGAGCGCGCCCTGTGGTTGGTTGTCCATAGGCAGATATTATAGCACTCAAAACAAAAACCCTCGAGCTTCCTCGAAGGTCTTCGTGTCTGTCAGACGACGGTCAGTCCCATCTGCTTGGCCGTGCCTTCAACCTGCCGCATGGCGGCTTCGACCGTAGCGCAATTCAAGTCAGGCAGTTTCTTTTCGGCGATCTCCCGGATCTGGGCCTTCGTGACCTTGCCCACCTTTTCCTGGAGCGGTTTGCCCGAGCCCTTCGTGATCCCGGCGGCCTTCTTCAGCATCTCGGCCACCGGCGCGATTTTCAGGATGAAGCTGTACGTGCGGTCTTCGTATACCGTCATGACGAGCGGCACCACCTCGCCGCGGCGTTGCGCCGTGGCGTCGTTGAATTTCTTGCAGAACTCGGCGATGTTCAGCCCCTGGGGGCCGAGCGCCGTACCGACCGGAGGGGCCGGGGTGGCGGCACCACCGATGATTTGCAGCTTGATGATTGTCTTTACCTTTTTTGCCATAGGGATTGAGTGCTTGTGTGCATGAGTGCTTGTGTGCGCGAAATTTCCTCGCACTCAAGCACTCAAGCACTTTTAGTTCGTGTAAATGATGGACTCATGAGAAGCGCACGAGCCCATGTTTTCACACGTCTATATTTTTTTCACCTGGGTGAAGTCGAGTTCCAACGGCGTCTCTCGTCCAAACATGGAGACGAGCACCTTAACCTTCCCACGCGCGCCGTCAATCTCGATGACCTTTCCTTCGAATCCCTTGAATGGTCCGTCGCCGATGCGCACGGCCATGCCGGCTATGAGGTCAATCTCCACTTCCGGCGCTTCGCCCGCGCCTTTGCGCTTCAGGATCGCGTTCACTTCCGCTTCGGAGAGCGGGGTCGGGGTCGTCCCGGTTCCGATGAACCCGGTCACGTTCGGCGTGTTACGCACCACGTACCACGAGTCGTCCGTCACCGTCATCTCCACGAGCACATACCCTGGGAATATCTTTTCTTCCACGACTTTCCGTTTCCCGTTCTTGATCTTGATCTTCTTTTCCGTTGGCACGAGCACGTTGAAGATCTTGTCGCCCATGCCGAGCGTGGCCACGCGCGTGCGTAGGTTCTCGGCTACGTTCTCCTCGTACCCGGAGTAGGTGTGGATGGCGTACCAGCGGCGTCCGTACTGGACTGTCTGCTTAGGCATAGGTCGTACAGAGCGTTACGGCTTTGGAGACTCAATCGGCGGGAGTTGGAGTCCGCCCTCGTCAGGGGCAGGCGCAGGGGATGAACCGGCAGGTTGCGCTTCAACTTGGATGGGCGTGGGCGTCCCTTCGATTTGCGGCGTCACGTCCGGCGTGACGGGCTGCTCCGTCTCGACCGCGTTCTTCCGCGAGAGCGCGATCGTCACGGCGCGCGACAGTCCGAAGTCGAGCGCGGCGAAGAACACGGCGAGCGCCGCCGACGCCACGATGACGAGCAGCGAGTAGCGGATCGTCATCTGGCGCGACGGCCAGGTGACCTTCTTCAGTTCGCCGATCGAACTTCGCAGGTAGTCGCGGATCGAGGTGATGGGGTTGGACATTGTGTTGCAGGACGTCTGGACGTCAGATCGTCGGGTCTTAAAAACCCCGGCAGGGGTTTGGTATGCAGAGGATACCAGGGGTTGGGGAGGATTGCAAGGGACAGTCTTACACGTCTAAATTCGCCGTTTTCGCGTGTGTCTGGATGAACCGTTTGCGCGGCGCCACGTCCGCACCCATCAGAATATCGAACGTTTCGTCGGCCGCGGCCGCGTCGTCGATCGTGACGATCTTCATGGTGCGCGTCTTCGGGTCCATCGTCGTCTCCCAGAGCTGCTCGGCGTTCATTTCACCAAGCCCTTTGTAGCGCTGGATGGTGATGCCGGAGACTTTCGTGACGCCTTCTTCTTCGCTTTCAGCGGGTGCCATCTCTTCCTGTTCGGGGCGGACACGCGGGTCCGCCCCTACGATTTTCATGGTCTGCAACGTCTTCACGATCTTGTCGCGCTCCTCGTCTGAATATGCGTAGTGGACTGCCTTGCCTTTTTGGAGGCGGAAGAGGGGAGGCTTGGCGATGAAGATGTGGCCGGTCCGGAGGAGTTCGGGGAAGTAGCGGTAGAAGAGCGTGAGGAGCAGCGTGCGGATGTGTGCGCCGTCCACGTCCGCATCGGTCATGAGGATGATTCGCTCGTAGCGGAGCTTCGTGATGTCGAACTGTTCGCCGATGTTGGTCCCGAGCGCAATCAGGATGTTCTTGATCTGCTCGTTCGACAACATCTTGTCCAAGCGCGCGCGTTCCACGTTCAGGATCTTCCCTTTGAGCGGCAGGATGGCCTGGTACTCGCGGTCGCGGCCCTGCTTTGCAGAACCTCCGGCCGAGTCGCCCTCCACGATGTAGAGCTCGGTGCTGTGTGGGTCTTTCGATGAGCAATCGGCGAGTTTGCCCGGCAGCGTCAATCCTTCAAGCGCGCCTTTGCGCAGCACCGTGTCGCGGGCCGCACGCGCTGCTGCCCGAGCACGCTGGGCGAGCACGCATTTTCCGACGATCGCTTCGCCGTCGCGCGGGTGCTCTTCAAGGTACGTGGCGAACGCGTCTGACATCACCGTCTCCACATACCCGCGCACTTCGGGGTTGCCGAGTTTCGCCTTGGTTTGCCCTTCGAACTGCGGTTCCGGAATTTTTACGGAAATGACGCACGTCATCCCTTCACGCACGTCGTCACCCGTGAGATTGTCATCCTTCTCCTTCAGGTACCCCTTCGTCCGCGCGTAGTTGTTGAGCACCCTCGTCAATGCGGTCCGGAAGCCTTGGACATGCATGCCGCCCTCGGGGTTCCAGATGTTGTTTGTGAACGCGTAGAGCGCTTCCTGGTAGTCCTCGGTGTACTGAAGTCCGATTTCGATTTCGGCTTTCTCGATCTTCTTCTCCACGTAGAACACGTTCTCGTGTTTGGCCTGCTTCGCGTGGTTCAGGTGGCGCACGTAGGAGGCAACGCCGCCTTCAAAGTAGAACCCGTACACGTCGCGACGTCCCTTCTCGCGTTCGTCCGTCACCACGAGCTTGATCCCTTTCGTGAGGTAACACTGCTGGCGGAAGTGGTCCAAAATGCGCTTCAGGTCGAATTCGAGCGAGCTGAAAATCGTCGCGTCCGGACGGAACGTCACCAACGTGCCGTGGTTCCTGCTCTTGCCGATCTGTTTCACCTTGCCCTTCGGCTTGCCGCGCTCGTACGTCTGTGTGAATTCACCGCCGTCGCGTTCTACGACCACGGTCAATTCGTCCGATAGCGCGTTTACGACGGACACGCCAACGCCGTGAAGTCCGCCCGAGACCTTGTAGCCGCTTTCGTCCCCGCCGAACTTACCTCCGGCGTGGAGCTTCGTCATCACGAGCTCGAGCGCGGAGACTCTGAATTGCTTATGGGTCTCGACCGGAATCCCGCGACCGTTGTCGTGCACCGACATCTTGCGGTCAGGGAGGAGCGCCACCGTGATCTCGTTCGCGTGGCCGGCCATTGCTTCGTCGAACGCATTGTCCGCCACTTCCCATACCAGGTGATGCAGGCCGTCCGGGCCCGTGCTCCCGATGTACATGCCCGGGCGCTTGCGTACCGGGTCGAGTCCTTCCAGGACCGTGATCTGTTCCGCGCCGTATGCGCCTGCCTTTTTCTTTGGTTCTTTTGGAGCCATAAAACTGGAGGTAGCTTAAAGGTTAATCAAGACTGATACAAGAGAGCAAAAGTGCTTGAGTGCTTGAGTGCGAGAAGCTCCATGCACTTAAGCACTCAAGCACTTTTCTCCCGTGCTATCATAGTCGCATCCATGGCTGAAAATCGCATCGGAGGAGGGTTCACGGAGGGCGAGCTCAAGTTCGCCAATGTGTACGTGCGCCATCGCATCCTGTTACGTCAGATCGGGTACGGGTCGCTCATCGGCATGAACGTCATCCTCTGGAGCGTGGCGCTCTGGGGGTTGCTCGATGCGTACGCCATTTCATACCCGCGCGAGTCGCGCATCTCGAGCGAGATCGCCCAGAACCAGTTCATCGCGACCCAGCTCCAGAGCAACCGCCCGCAGAGCATCCAGGCGTCGGCCGTGAGCGTCTTCCAGGGGACGGACGACCGTCTCGATTTCGTCGTCCAAGTCTCAAACGGCAACAAAGACTGGTGGGCGGAGTACACGTACCGGTTCAACGTGAGCGGCGAGATCACGCCCGCGCGGAGCGGGTTCATTCTTCCCGGGGAACAGACGTACCTTGGGGAGTTCGGATTCAAGCCGGCGACGAAAGGCTCGCGGAGCGGGATCCTCACGGTCGACAATATCCGGTGGCACCGCGTGGACCCGGCCGTCGCCGGGAACGATTACGCGGCGTGGGCCACGCGTCGGTACGCATTTGAGGCTCGCAACGCGTCGTACGTGTCGAACTTGGAATTAGCCGGTAAAAAATATTCGCGGACGTCGTTCACGCTTGTGAATCCCACGGCGTACGGATACTGGAATGTGAAACTGTATGTGGTCCTGAAACGCGCGCAGACACCCGTCGCCGCCACGTCCATCACGCTCGAACGCGTGAAGGCGGGGGAGTCGCGCGCCGTGAACATCGATTGGTTCGACCGATTGCCCGGCGCCATCTCCGACACGGAAGTCGTTGCGGTCGTGAATTTGCTCGATTCAAGCAGTTACTTGCCCTCGTCTCCATAAGGAAGGTACAACGGAGCGCATGCGCTGGACCCACACATTCGTCCGACTGGACTGGGTGATGCTGCTCACCGTCCTGACCCTCATTTCGGTCGGGCTCGTGGTGATGTACGGCATCGGCATCTCGCGTCCCGAATCAAGCTTGTTCCTGTTCCAGAAGCAGCTCGTCGGGGCGGCGATCGGCGTCGTCATCATCGTGGGCATGGGATTCCTCGATTACCGCCAGCTGCGCGGCCTCGCGATTCCGATCTACGGGATCGGGGCGGCTCTGCTTACGTCCGTCCTCGTCTTCGGCCAGACGATCCGCGGCACCAAGGGATGGTTCGTGCTCGGAGGACTGTCGTTCCAGCCCGTCGAGGTCGCGAAGCTCTGCCTTATCGTGTTCCTCGCGTCGTACCTGTCGCGTTACGTCCACCGATCCATCCCGTGGCAGGCGCTCGCGGGGAGCTTCCTTGCGACCGCGCTCTATGCGATCCTCGTCCTTCTCCAGCCGGACTTCGGGTCGGCCATGGTGATGGTGGCGGTGTGGGCCGCGCTCGTCCTCTTCGTGGGGGTCTCGTGGCGGAACGCTGTCGTCTTGGTCCTGCTCGGCTCGGTCATCGCCGGGTTCGCCTGGTCATTTCTCCTGAAGCCGTACCAGCGCACGCGGTTCCTCGCGTTCGCGAATCCCGCGCTCGATCTGCGCGGCGCCGGCTACAACGTCACCCAGGCGCAGATCGCGATCGGGAGCGGCTGGTTCTTAGGCAAAGGGGTGGGGGAAGGGTCGCAGGCGCGATTGCGGTTCCTTCCGGAAGCAGCGACGGATTTCACGTTCGCCGTCGTCGGCGAAGAGCTCGGATTCGTGGGAATCACGTTCGTCCTCGGGCTCATGGGCTTACTCTTTTACCGTTTCACCCGTATCGCCACGGAAGCGGAAGATGACTTCGCCGCGCTCGTCATCCTCGGGATCGGCGCCCTCTTCCTGGTCCACGTGACCGTGAATGCGGGGATGAACCTGGGCGTGATGCCCGTGACCGGCATCCCGTTCCCGTTCCTGTCCGCCGCCACGTCATTTCTCCTCGCCATGGCGCTCGCGCTCGGCATCGCGGAGAGCGTGGCGGTGCGTAGGAGAACGCTTGCTTGATGGATTACGAATTACGAATCTCCTACGAATATACAAAAATACGAAATCATTTTCGTACATTCGTATATTCGTAGGAGATTCGTAATTCGTAATCCATCGTAATTTGTAACCATTCTCTGCGCTTGCTATAGTCCGTATGTATGAGCACCCCCTCCGCGCCGAAGATCCTCGCCCACTGTCCGCTATGCCAGACGGCGTATGAGGATCGCGCGATCCGGCTCCTCGGGGCGCAGGGAGCGTCCCGGATGTTTCATTTGACGTGCGCGTCCTGCCGCCACGCGGTGCTCGCCGTCATTCTTGAGAATCAACATGGCATCAGTTCCGTCGGTCTCGTGACGGATATGGAGGCGCAGGACGCGCTCCGTATGCACGACGTGGCGCCCATCACGGCGAACGACTGTGTGGCCGCGCACGAGGTCCTCGAATCGAAAAGCCGAGAGGTGGTGCAAAAGTTACTTCAAACCTGATGGATTACGAATTACGAATCTCCTACGAATATACGAATCTACGAAATTGAATTCGTAATTTAGTATATTCGTAGGAGATTCGTAATTCGTAATCCATCGTAATTTGTAACCATTCTCTGCGCTTGCTATAGTCCGTATGTATGAGCACCCCCTCCGCGCCGAAGATCCTCGCCCACTGTCCGCTATGCCAGACGGCGTATGAGGATCGCGCGATCCGGCTCCTCGGGGCGCAGGGAGCGTCCCGGATGTTTCATTTGACGTGCGCGTCCTGCCGCCACGCGGTGCTCGCCGTCATTCTTGAGAATCAACATGGCATCAGTTCCGTCGGTCTCGTGACGGATATGGAGGCGCAGGACGCGCTCCGTATGCACGACGTGGCGCCCATCACGGCGAACGACTGTGTGGCCGCGCACGAGGTCCTCGAATCGAAAAGCCGAGAGGTGGTGCAAAAGTTACTTCAAACCTGATGGATTACGAATTACGAATCTCCTACGAATATACGAATCTACGAAATTGAATTCGTAATTTAGTATATTCGTAGGAGATTCGTAATTCGTAATCCAATGCTTGACAGTCTCGCCGGTTTTTCGTACCCTCCTGCCACTGAATATGGAGTCCCTCACCATCACCGCGTCGTCCCGCACGAAGCTGGGCCGCCAGGCCACGCAGGTCCGCGCGTCGAATGAGATCCCGGCCGTGATCTACGGCCACGGGGTTCCTGCGCGCGCCCTCTCCATTCCGTTTCCGGAGTTCCGGAAGGTCTACGCGAAGGCCGGCTCTTCGAGTCTCGTGGATGTGGCGATCGACACGCAGGCGCCGGTCAAAGCCATCATCAAGGACGTGCAGCTCCACCACCTCACCATGCAGCCGATCCATATCGACTTCCACCAGGTTCGCATGGACGAGAAGATGCATGCGACGGTGCCCCTGAAGTACGCGGGAGAATCCGAAGCCGTGAAGGCGCTCGGCGGGACGCTCGTGAAGACCATGGATGCGGTGGAGGTACAGTGCCTCCCGGCAGACCTCCCTCACGAAATTCAGGCGGACATCTCATCGCTGAAATCGTTCGACGATTCGATTACCGTGGCGGATCTCGTCCTGCCAAAGGGCGTCTTGGTCCTTACCGACGCGCGCCAGACGATTGCGACCGTCGAAGCTCCGCTCACGGAAGAGCAGTTGAAGAAACTCGAAGAGTCCCAGCTCGGTGACGTGACGGCCGTGAAGAGCGAAGCGGAACTCAAGAAGGCGGAAGCGGACGCAAAGGCTCTGGCGGAAGGGGAAGCTCCTGCGGCCGGCGCGGCCGTGAAACCCGGGGCAGCTCCTGCGGCGAAACCGGAGAACGCGAAGAAGTAATGGATTACAAACGGCTGGCCGACCAGTTGTTGGAGGCGTCGTCGCGGCACGCAAGTTTGTTTCTGAATCGCGTGGTGCGGTCCTGGTCAGCGGTCCTCTCCGGGGCCGTTTTGTTACTGGCGATTTCCGTGGCGTTCCTGTGGTTCGCGCTCCGTGAACCTGCGGCGGTCGTATCGAACGGTCCGTTCGTGGCGCCGACACTCGCAACGTCGACGGGTGACCTCGCGCCACGCGCATTGGACGGCGTCCTCGTCCACCCGTCGTCTACGAATCTCCTGCCTATCGGCGTGATGGTCGAAAATAGTTCGGACGCGTGGCCACTCCAAGGCCCTGCGCGGGCAGACCTCGTGTTCGAAGCGCCTGTTGAAGGGAGCATCACCCGCTATCTCCTCTTTTTTGACGCGTCCACGACCGTGGACGAAATCGGTCCGGTCCGCTCTGCGCGCCCATATTTCGTGGAATGGGCCGAAGGGCTCAAGGCGATGTACGCGCACGTGGGCGGGAGTCCTGCGTCGTTAGACCTCATCGCGTCGAAGAAGGATTTTCGCGACCTGAACGAGTACTGGAACGGCTGGGCGTTTTGGAGGTCGCCACGCCGCGCTGCACCGCACAACGTCTTCACGAAGTCCGATCTCCTCGTGCGAGCGGCGAACCGGAAGTCGTATGAGCCCGGAGACTTTACACACTGGTTCTTCCGTGAGTTTCCGACCTCGACGCGCGAGGGCGCGGTCGTGGACCGCATCACGGTCCCGTACGACGGCGCGTACCGGGCGTCGTGGGTGTACGATGACGTTACGAACGATTACGTCCGCTATCGGAACGGCGATACGCTCACGGATGCGGACGGCACGGAAGTTCGCGTGAAGAATGTCGTCGTGATTCTCACAGATGCAACCGTCTTAGACGACATTGGGCGGCTCAAACTCCGGACGACCGGCAGCGGGAAGGCGCTCGTGTTCCATGACGGGGAGAAGAAGGAAGCCACGTGGTCCCGTTCGGCCGGCGAACACATTCGGTTCTTCACGGTGGATGGTCTGGACGTCCCGTTCGCGCGGGGGAAGACGTGGATCTCTGTGATTACAAACGCTGCGGTATTTGATACCGTGAGTCCGTAGTGCGTGGTACGGAAAGTGCTTGAGTGCTTGAGTGCGAGCGGCACGCGCACCCAAGCACTCAAGCACACATCCCTCATGTCTCCTCGTCATCTCTCCATCACCGGCGGCACTCCCCTGAAAGGTGAGGTGCGTGTTTCAGGCGCAAAGAATGCGGCCACGAAGGAGCTCGTCGCGTCTTTGTTGACGAGCGAGCCCGTGACATTGACGAACGTCCCGAACATCGGCGACGTCGAAGTGACGCTCGCCATGCTGAAGCACCTAGGCGCGAAAGTCACCCGCACCGGAGGACGCGTAACTGTCCATGCGTCGAAACTGAAGACGTTCGCGGTCACGGAAGCGTTCAGCCGGAAGAACCGCATCCCGATCCTCTTGCTCGGGCCGCTCCTCGCGCGTTTCGGGAAAGCGAAGATCCCGGCGCTCGGCGGCTGCAAGATCGGCGCGCGTCCGGTGGACTTTCACGTCGAAGCGCTTCGAAAGATGGGCGCCACGATCGATTGCAATGGCGTCTACGTCGCTTCTGCGCCGGATGGTTTGAAAGGCGCGGTGATTGAACTCCCGTTCCCGTCCGTGGGCGCCACGGAGAACGTGATGCTCGCGGCAGTGCTCGCCAAAGGCACGACCGTGATCCAGAACGCGGCGGTCGAGCCGGAGATCGTGGACCTCGCGAAGCTCCTGCAGGGGATGGGCGCCATCATCAGTCTGGACGTGAACCGCACGTGGGTGATCGAAGGCGTGGAGTCGCTCCACGGCGCGAAGCATCGCGTGATCCCCGACCGCATCGAGGCCGCGTCGTTCGCCGTGGCAGCCGCGGTCACGGGCGGCGACGTCACGATCAAGGACGCGCAGCAGGAAGACATGCTGTCGTTCTTAAATGCGCTCCGTCGCGTGGGCGTGCCGTTCGATGTGCAGGAAGACGGCATCCGCGTGCGCGGCCCCGCTCGTCTCGACGCCACGACGCTCGAGACCGACGTCCACCCTGGGTTCATGACCGATTGGCAGCAGCCGTTCGTGATGCTGCTCACGCAAGCCGAAGGCGTCTCGATCGTCCACGAGACCGTGTACGAGAATCGGTTCGGGTATGCCGAGGCGCTCGCGCGCATGGGCGCGAACATCCAGCTCCACAAGGAGTGTCTGGGGAGCAAAGCGTGCCGGTACAAGAATAAAAATCAGCGCCACAGCGCCGTGATCGTCGGCCCGACCCCGCTCGTCGCCGCGAACATTGATATCCCGGACCTGCGCGCGGGTTTTTCCTACCTCATCGCGGCGCTCATCGCACAGGGCACGTCCAAGATCACCGGCATTGAACACGTGGAACGCGGGTACGAGAACATTCTCGGGAAATTGAGACGGTTGGGGGCGAAGGTGAAGGTTACATAACGCGATTCTCGTCGTGGTGCCCGTAGGGGCGACCCGGTGGGTCGCCCCGAACAGGACGAGAGAGCGTCAGTGATAACGGTCGGGGCGACCCACCGGGTCGCCCCTACACGGACCGCGTGATTTCTAAGAGTCTATTTCTCTGTGAGAGGTCTTTTATGATGTTCACCCTGGCCCCAGGGAACATTTTTTTCGCGAGCGCCTTCAGCCTCGCGGCTTGTGGAGGGTCGAACTCGAAGAGCATGACGCGGGGGAGGGGGTGTAGGTGATCCGCTATCTGTTTCCAGAGTCGTTCGATGAGCTCCGTGCCTTTGGGCCCTGCGAAGAGCGCGCGGCCGGGTTCATAGTCCACGACATCGCCCGTGAGACGCTTTTTGTCCCGGTCCGGGAGGTAGGGGAGGTTGGCGACCAGGACGAGCGGACGCGTTGACGGTCTCAATTCGTGTCGGACCTTGCGACCGAGTAGGTCTTCTTTGATGAAACTCATCCGTCCCGCGACCTTGTATCGAGCGGCATTCACTCTCGCGGTCTGTAACGCATGCGCATCCACGTCGGTCGCGACCACTCGCGAGCGCGGGAACTCGAGCGCGAGCGTCACGGCGATTGCGCCGCTCCCGGCGCCGATGTCGCAGAAGAGATAGTTTCCGTCGCGCTTCAGCGTCGCTGTCAGTCGCTCGATGAAGAGCTCGCTCTCCGGTCTTGGGATGAGCGTATGCGGTCCGACGACGAAATCCCGTCCGTAAAACTCTTTGTGACCGGTCAGATACGCGATGGGCTCGCGCTTCACGCGTCTCGCAACGAGCGATCGGAACTTTCGTGCGGGTCGGTCATGCACAGGCTCGTCCTCGTGCGCCACAAGCCACACGCGGTCTTTTTGTAAGACGTGCGCAAGCAGGATCTCCGCTTCGAGCCAGCCCACGCTCCGATCCGCAGGGCACGTGATGCGGCGGGGTTGGAGTTTTTTAGCTGCGGACGTCAATAGTCGTTTAACGGTCATACCTCGACTCTTGCCGGGCATGTCTATAGTGTGTACCATCCACGCACAATTTGCGAAGTTTCGGACGTTTAGCTCAGTTGGTTAGAGCGCACGGTTCACATCCGTGAGGTCGGTGGTTCGAGCCCACCAACGTCCACCATGAAATAACGTCCCGCCTGCATGCAGGCGGGACGTTATTCTTTTTTCGAACTCCACTTTGAAAGAAACTCCGAACTGGACCAGAGCTTGGGTTCGCCGATACCGGTCTCGACCCGGATGCCGAGGTCGCGGCATACGTCCCACTCGGGGATGGTCGCGGCGTCCACGCGGTCGCCGCCTTTGGTGAACACGTGAGGCTTCAAGCGTCGCAACGCTTCGGTGACGGTCTGGTCGCCTTCGACCTCAAAGGGGACCACGAGGTCCACGCCGCGCACGTGGGACACGATGCGGCAGCGGGTCACGAGGTCCTGGAACGGCTTGCCTTTCTTCGCCGTCAAAAACGCGTCGCCGTTCACGAGCACCACGAGCGTATCGCCGAACCGCTTCGAGTCCGCGATGCAGCTCATGTGTCCTGGATGGATCGGGTCGTACCCGCCGGACGTGCACACGATGGTCCCGAGCGACGCTCGGTGCGCGTCCACGTAGTCAAAGTCGACAATGGGTGCCGGCCGCAGGTCTTTCATACGAATGTGGAGCACAGTCTCACAGCAAACGCGGGCTCCGTCAATGCCCCGTGCTATCATATGTCAAAGCGTCATCCCGAGCGTAGGGCCGTCCGACGGCCCGGAGCCGAGGGACAGTTTTCGAACATGATGAAAGCTGAAAAACTGTC